>ERZ773162.1801-NODE-1801-length-15743-cov-3.134625_pt1 | contig 15743 bp, 8 predicted proteins | sample MGYA00511113_ERZ773162 | MGnify/ENA primary metagenome ERZ773162 (study PRJEB29015, sample SAMEA2737807) | human gut metagenome | biome: human gut; feature: human-associated habitat; material: faeces | place: China | collected 2012 ... | reverse complement strand
TACAAATACTTGTTTAGTTAATAAAATCCCTACATAGTTAAGGGTTAGTTAATATTCTCTTTTATATCGAGGGTGCAAAATAACAGTTTTTAAAGCCTTTAAACAAGGTCTTTAATAAAAAATAGATGTCCTTTTTTTCATATAGGAAGAATTATAAGCATTCTTTACATTATTAAATACTCTTACATGTTTCCGCAAAAAGATACGGTTTCAAACAGTATTTTTATTCTCTAAAAGTCGGGAAATAAAAGATTTATTGTCATTTTTGAAACGTTTTACAAAAAAAATTGTTACCTTTATAAAGTCAAAGCCTTTTATAACAAGGCAAACTGGCACATTAACCTCATTATAAACCCTTAAAGCAATTGATATGTTCAACTCATTCGGCAATATTCTCCGCCTTACCAGTTTCGGAGAATCACACGGTAAAGGCATAGGTGGCGTAATAGACGGATTCCCCGCAGGAATCACCATCGATATGGACTTCGTACAATCGGAGCTCGACCGCCGGCGACCGGGGCAATCACGCATCACTACCTCACGCAAAGAATCCGACAAGGTGGAATTCCTTTCCGGCATCTTCGAGGGCAAGTCCACCGGATGCCCCATCGGATTCATCGTGTGGAACGAGAACCAACACTCCAACGACTATAACAACCTGAAAGAAGTATACCGCCCCTCGCACGCCGACTATACATATAATGTAAAATACGGAATACGCGACCACCGTGGCGGCGGACGCTCATCGGCACGCGAAACCATTTCGCGCGTAGTGGCAGGCGCATTGGCAAAACTCGCCTTAAAACAGCTTGGCATCCGCATCACCGCATACACCTCGCAGGTAGGTCCCATCAAACTGGAAGAAAACTATACCGCCTACGACCTCGACCTGATTGATACCAACCCGGTGCGTTGCCCCGACCCGGAGAAAGCCAAAGAAATGGAAGAGCTTATCTTCAAGATAAAGGGCGAAGGCGATACCATCGGCGGCGTGGTGACCTGCGTTATCAAAGGATGCCCCATCGGACTGGGACAACCCGTTTACGGCAAACTCCAATCCGCCCTTGCCGCCGGCATGCTCAGTATCAACGCCGCAAAAGCGTTTGAATACGGCGAAGGCTTCAAAGGACTGAAGATGAAAGGCTCCGAACAGAACGACGTGTTCTATAACAACAACGGACGCATCGAAACGCATACCAACCACTCCGGCGGCATTCAGGGCGGCATCAGCAACGGACAAGACATCTACTTCCGCGTAGCCTTCAAGCCCGTGGCAACCGTACTCATGGAGCAGCACACCGTAAACATGGACGGCGTGGACACCACCCTCAAAGCCCGCGGACGTCACGACCCCTGCGTACTGCCCCGAGCCGTGCCCATCGTGGAAGCCATGGCAGCCATGACCCTGCTCGATTTCTACTTGATTGACCGTACTACACAATTATAACAAACGGGTGATAAAGTGATAGGATATCACCTCATCATTTCACATTATTATTATGGAAATAAAGAAATATATCGCAGAGAACGAATCCGGAATGCTGGAAGAACTGTTCAGTCTTATCCGCATCCCCAGCATCAGTGCCAAACCCGAACACCACGACGACATGCTGGCGTGTGCCGAACGCTGGGCGCAACTGCTGCTCGCCGCCGGTGCAGACGAAGCACTGGTAATGCCTTCGGCTGGCAATCCCATCGTATTCGGACAGAAGATTGTAGACCCGAAAGCCAAAACCGTATTGATATACGCCCACTACGACGTAATGCCCGCCGAACCGCTGGAACTCTGGAAAAGCAATCCCTTCGAGCCCGAAGTACGCGACGGCCACATCTGGGCGCGCGGTGCGGACGATGACAAAGGACAGTCCTTCATTCAGGTAAAGGCTTTTGAATATCTGGTAAAGAACAACCTGCTGATTCATAACGTCAAGTTCATCTTTGAAGGAGAGGAAGAGATTGGCTCGCCCAGCCTCGAAGGCTTCTGCCGGGAACACAAAGAACTGCTGAAAGCCGACGTAATCCTCGTGTCCGACACCAGCATGTTGGGTGCAGACCTTCCCTCGCTGACTACCGGCCTGCGCGGACTTGCCTATTGGGAAATAGAAGTGACCGGTCCGAACCGCGACCTGCACTCCGGACACTTCGGCGGTGCAGTGGCCAACCCCATCAATGTGCTTTGCGGAATGATAAGCAAGGTGACGGATGCCGACGGACGCATCACCGTTCCCGGCTTCTACGACGATGTGGAAGAAGTGCCGCAGGCGGAACGTGAAATGATAGCGCACATCCCGTTCGACGAGGAGAAATACAAAAAGGCTATCAGCGTAAACGCCCTTTTCGGTGAAAAAGGATACAGCACGCTGGAGCGCAACAGTTGCCGTCCGTCTTTCGATGTATGCGGCATCTGGGGCGGCTATACGGGCGAAGGTTCCAAAACCGTACTGCCCTCCAAGGCATACGCCAAAGTATCCTGCCGACTGGTTCCGCATCAGGATCATCACAAGATTTCGCAACTGTTTGCCGATTACATCATGGCTATCGCTCCCGATACCGTACAGGTAAAAGTCACCCCCATGCACGGCGGGCAGGGATACGTATGCCCCATCACGCTCCCGGCATACCAGGCTGCGGAGAAAGGCTTCGCCAAAGCTTTCGGCAAAAAGCCGTTGGCAGTACGTCGCGGTGGCAGTATTCCCATCATCTCCACATTCGAGCAGGTATTGGGCATCAAAACCATACTGATGGGATTCGGTCTGGAGTCCAACGCCATCCATTCTCCCAACGAGAACATTCCGTTGGATATACTGCGCAAAGGAATCGAGGCGGTTGTTGAATTCCATCTGAACTACTGACACCCGAAAAGATTTCAGAGCAGCAACCGGAAAATACGGAAAGGATTATAACCGAATATAACTTTACTCGAACGGCTTGCGGAATGTACAACCGCTTTTCCATTCGGAACAACCGTAAGCCGTTTTTCCTTTAATAACCGTTCCTTTTCCGCAAAGCGGGCAAGGCTGGCCTACCAGCGCATCGGCAGGTTGCTTCTCAGCGGCTACCTGCTCCGTTTTCTTCGTTGCAGACTTCCGCGGCGCTCTTTTCTTCGGTTCTTTCTTCGGTTTATCGGATGCGGCAGCGGCTTTTTCTCCCTTACCCTTTTCCGGCACGGGAGCCTGTATTGTGATATGACGGTTGCTGTTATCGGAAAGCACACTCATCACAATCTCCGATACCATCTGCTTCAACTCCTCCAAAAACTGTCCGGCATTATAGGTACGCTTCTCTATTTCACGCAACTTCTTTTCCCAGATACCCGTCAGTTCGGCAGACTTCAGCAGTTCTTCATGGATAATCTGAATAAGTTCGACGCCTGTGGATGTAGCAATCAGGTTTTTCTTTTCCTTGCGGATATAATTGCGTTTGAACAAAGTCTCAATAATTGCTGCACGCGTAGACGGCCTGCCGATGCCATTCTCTTTCAGGGCATCCCGCAATTCATCGTTATCCACCAGTTTACCTGCGGTTTCCATGGCACGCAACAAGGTAGCCTCTGTATAAGGACGAGGCGGCTGCGTCCATTTCTCATATAAATCAGGCACATGGGGTCCGCTTTCACCTTTCACAAAAGCAGGTAATACATTCTCTTCCTCTCCCGGGTCTTTTTCTTCTTGCGACTGTGCCCCCGGAGTTCCGAATATAACTCTCCATCCCGGTTCCAGAATCTGCTTACCGGTAGTCTTGAATTCAATCTCTTCAACTACACCCAACACCGTAGTAGTGGCAAACTTACAATCAGGATAGAACACTGCAATAAAACGACGCGCTATCAGATCGAAAACGCGACGTTCCATATCCGTCAGGTTCTGCGGATATTGCCCTGTAGGGATAATAGCATGGTGATCCGTTACCTTTGAATTATCAAAAACTTTTTTGGATTTCAGCAAAGTAGTGCCATCCAAAGGTGTCGTAAACGTAGCGTAGTCACGCAGTCCTTTCAGAATGCCCGGACATTTCGGGTAGATATCATCACTTAGGTAAGTGGTATCTACACGCGGATAGGTAGCCACCTTCTTCTCATATAATGACTGAATAATTTTCAGAGTTTCATCAGCAGAATAAGCAAACTTCTTATTACATTCCACCTGTAGGGAAGTCAAATCAAAAAGACGGGGGGGAGCTTCCTTTCCTTCTTTCTTGGTTACATTGGTAATGGCAAAAGGAGAATTCCGTATTTGTTCCAGCAATGCCGCTCCTTGCTCTTGGCTGGCAATAGGATCAATACCCCGGTTTTCTTCTTCCTTTTTGGGCTTCTTCCCGGCAGCGATAGCTTCCTTATTCTTTTCAGCTTCCAGAATCAGCTCTTCCTCACTTTTCCGGATTATGGCAGAAAACGTTGTATCACGATATACAGTCTTCAATTCCCAATATTGTTTGGGCACAAAATTCGCTATTTCCAACTGCCGGTTTACAATGAGTGCCAACGTTGGCGTCTGTACACGACCAATGGAAAGTACCTGTTTATTCTGTCCATACTTCATTGTATAGAGACGGGTTGCATTCATTCCGAGCAACCAGTCGCCAATAGCCCGGCTCAGTCCGGCTTCATAGAGCGGTTGAAACTCTTTCTGATCCTTCAGTTTGGCAAAACCTTCACGGATGGCTTCTTCCGTCAACGATGAAATCCACAACCGCTTTACCGGACAGCGTGCACCGGCTTTCTGCATCACCCAACGCTGAATTAACTCTCCCTCCTGCCCGGCATCACCACAATTTATAATCATGTCGGCTTTCTGCATGAGGGTTTCTATCGTATGGAATTGCTTCTCGTAAGTAGGATTACTGATTAGTTTTATTCCGAAACGGGGCGGTATCATGGGCAGGCTTCCCAGGCTCCATGATTTCCAGTTCGGGGTATATTCATGCGGTTCTTTGAGTGTACAGAGGTGACCGAAAGTCCAGGTAACCTGGTATCCGTTCCCTTCGATGTATCCGTCTCTCCTGTCTTTCGCTCCTAATACATCAGCAATGTCACGCGCCACAGAGGGCTTTTCGGCAATACAAACTATCATTCATTATTTTTTTAGCGGAGCAAAGGTACAAAAAAGAGGGCAACAACGAAATAATAAATAGAGAACGATGGAAAGAAAGTACAGTTAGCACAAAAACAAAAGGTAGTTGAACAAATTTGAAATTACAATCAACGCCCTACAAACAAACAAAAACAAAAGAGAAGCAAACAAGTATAGAAAAGACGTAGTTTTGTATCAAATGAAAACTATAATTATGATATGAAGAACCTGAAATCTACCCTAACCATGGGGGCTATTCTCCCAGCGGCATTATTTGCCCAAGAACGCCCAAACATCATTTACATCATGACCGATCAGCAGACAGCAACAGCCATGAGTTGTGCCGGTAACATGTACGTCAACACTCCGAACATGGACAAGTTGGCCGCTCACGGTATACGTTTCACCAACGCCTATTGCTCACTTCCCCTAAGTGGCCCCTCACGCGCCTCCATGTTCACAGGGCACACTCCTGCTGAAATTGGCATGGCCGAAAATGAAATACCAATACCCGAATCCCTGCGTAGCCGAACCTTGGGCACCTTAATGGAGCAAGCAGGATATGAAACTGCCTACGCAGGCAAGTGGCACGTCAACACCAACTCACTACCGGAGAAGCACGCTTTCGGATTCGAGAATCTGCATGGGCACAATGACTTCGGACTGGCCGAAGCAGCCGTATCTTTCTTGCAACGCAAACATAACAAACCTTTCTTTTTGGTTGCCTCCTTCGACAATCCGCACAACATCTGCGAATATGCACGCAAGCAGAACACTCCCTTTGCCACCATCAAAGAACCGGTGTTAGAAGATTGCCCCAACCTGCCTGCCAACTTCAACATTGCCCCCTACGATGCCGATGTACTGACTTATGAAAGAAGCCTCAGCTATCGTCTTTATCCCACACGAAACTATACACCCGATGACTGGCGACGATATCTCAACGCTTACTACCGTCTTGTAGAAACCGTGGATGCTGAAATTGGGAAAATTATTGTCGAAATAGAAAGGCAGAATCTTTGGAAAAACACAGTTATCATCTTCACTTCCGACCATGGTGACGGTGTCGCCGCACACCATTGGAACCAAAAAACCGTGTTGTATGAAGAAGTCGTAAATATCCCCTTCATCATTTGTCTGCCCCAAAGCAAACATGCCGGAAAGGTATTACCCCAACTCATCAACAACGGTACGGACCTAATGCCCAGCATCTGCGATTGGGCAAATGCCGAAGTACCTCAAGACGTGCAAGGAGTCAGTGTCCGTTCTATCGCAGAAAGTGGGAATCCTCAGAAAGAGCACCAGCCTTATGTGGTGACCGAGACCTTTTTTGCACAAACCGGAGGTACTTGCGGTTGGATGGTACGTACATCCAATTATAAATATGTATTATACGAAACCGGCAAGAACCGCGAAATGCTTTATGACATGAAGACCGATCGAGGCGAGATGCGCAATCTTGCCATCGAAAGGCAATACAAGGAGGTTATAAAGCAGCATCGCACCCTACTTTTGGAGTGGATGAAAAAACATCCTACGCTAGGCAGATCGACGCACTTCATTCCTAAATAAGCCTTGAACAAGCTCCCGAACTATTCCGGAAATTCCGCTGACCTTCGGATACCCCAACCTTATTAATAAAGAAATAAACAATAAAATCATTATGGCACTGTACTGAATGTTGTAAGAACAAGTGATATCGGACTTAGATATCAAGTAACAATAACAATATCCAAAATCACTATAGCCTCAACGAATGAGGATGTTCCTTCAAGTGTGATACAAGACGAAATAGCAAATGGTACTTTGGGAAAAGGAGCATCGTAATTACACAAAAACTAAAGAAAAAAAACAAATGCAAAGCCCTTTTCTACATAACCCGAAAGCGTTTCAACAAGAGTAAACACCAGATCCGATACTTTTCACCATCTTTGCAACATCCAAAAACCGCTAACGAAATAAAAACAATGAAAACACATTGAATAAGAACTTGAAATGATAAATGAAAAGAAACAATAATTACTAATAAAATTAAAACCATGAAAAGAGATAGAATATATGCGATTCTCGGCCTACTTCTATGCTGTCTCACGCAGTTCACACTTCAGGCACAGGAGAAGGTATTCGCACAGTATTTCGACATTCCGGTAAACAGTCCAGAAGGAACCGAAGTCATCGGACGTATCCATTTGGAACGGAATAAAGATATATTAACACAACCTATACCCAAAGGCTATCATTTTGAGATTGTCGAACAAGGAAATGAGCAACTGTTTTACTTAGATACCCAATACGACCTTTCAAACCGTATTATGGGAGTATTTATAGTGGGGCGAGGCAAAATGACGAACAGTCACCCCACCTCCCATCAGTTAACTGTAGCATTGAAAGACGGGCACAAAGTACTGAATACATTCACTGTTCAGATTAAAGTTGTAGAAAAAACTCTTTGGAGTATATTTTATGAGCGTTTCACTCCAAGTACCATAAAGAACAAACTTATGTATGGACGCATTAAATATACCGACAGTGAAGTAGCCTCCAAAATTCTTGAACTGAAACAACACAATGGAAAGTTTGAAGGATATAAAAGCTACACTTCCCACCCACAAGATTACGAAGGAAAGTTCGACCCGCTCAACCCGTTCCTACCAACTGGAACTATCGAATACGACTGGCTGGAAATAGCCAAGAAAATAGGTGGGCTAGGATATGCTTACGCCACTTCTTCTCTATATGGACCACAAGGTTCTCCCATCCAACGAAAGGAACTACGCGAAGCTTTATTCAGCGCACTGTTGGCCTATATGCAGTCCGTCCCCGTAGAAGGTGGAGATGTTTTGGTAGAGGGCAAACCAATAGGCCAATATACCGGCGACGGATTCAGTATGCTTTCCACCCATAAGTGGGCGGGAAGCGAATATCCTACGCATCAGTGGGATTTAATTGACCCACTGATAGTGCCCATACTGCACCTGATGCCGGAGATACTAGAGGGAGTCAGAAAACACGACAAGACTTGTACTAAATTGCACAACGAGTTAATACGCTATTGCCAACTTTTTATGGCGCTCATTCCGCAGCGTCGCGTCATTGACAACCCCAAAGGACGTTGGGGAGAGATACAAGACACACTCTATTCATCGGGTGCATGGACAGACGCCAACTTGGGACACCGTTCGCGCACCATGCAGGCATTGCCTATCATTTGGGCAGACTATAACCGACCGATGACTTATGTGCAGTACTGGTACAGCGACTTCTACCAAGATAAGCCCTTTAAAAACTTCAGCCTATTACCCGGTTGGAGCCCACAGGGAGTAGTGGCAGACGTCAGCCACTGGATGACCAAATATTATGTTCCGACACATACCTATATCCAGTCAGGATATCAGCCAGACGGAACCATCTCGCACCACATCGCCAACGCTACCGATGTAGCCATGGCAGCCTATGGCTTTGAATGGCTGACGGATTGCAACAGCGGATATGATTACTTTAAAAATACAGACTTCAGAATCGCCGACAAGCATTATCAGGCCGAACTGGACTGGCTACTGAAGGTTTATCCAAAAATGTTTTACAAACAACGGCTAGACTTCTTAGTTGCCGGACGTTCATTCTTAAGTGATTTACATCTGTTCGTAACCAAGATCTATCAAGATGCGGTCAATGATATGCTAAAAGCATGCAGCAAAGACACCAAGTTGACAGGATTGACCGAACTGAAAGACGTTTGCCGACGACTGAAAGCAAATACATACGAATACTCCGGAACAGACGCCTACTGGGTAAACGAGTTCCTCATACACCGCCGAGGAGAAAACGAGCAACCATTCTATGCTTCATTAAAACTGAAATCGGAACGTACCGTAGGAGCAGAAGATTTCAACAAGGTGCGCAAAGCATGGCATCTAGGCTACGGCATACTGCAAGTTAAAATACAAGGAGATGAGTATTCCGAACACGTACTGAGCAATTATGACTGGCATGCTATACCCGGACTGACCGAAGAATGGCGTACAGATGCCATACCCGTCGGACATGCACAAGCGTCGCTGCCAGGACTGAATAAAGTCTCGGGGGTACTTGCCGACGGCAAAGCAGGAATGGGTATATTCCATCACCTGCCTCAAGAGACGTACAGCTCAGCTACCGCCTTCAAGAGTTACCACTTTATCGAAGACAAGATTATCGCCTCAGGAAGCGGAATCGCCCGCCAACATACTGGGCAGGGAAATGAGATTACGACCTTTATTGATCAATCAGTTTTCAACGAGCAACTGACCTGGTGTGCAGGCAGCAAGATACACACCGTCAAACCAGGACAATCCGTAAACCTGACAGAGAAAATCAATAGTGTCTGCTGGCTACATCATGGACAAAAAGGCTACATTGTGCTACCTATTAACAAATTATCCTTACGAATCGTAACAGGAAAAGAGGTGAAGATTACAGATCCTGCCATTGCAAATGACACACCCAACTTCATTCTGGCTATCGGTCATGGAACTGAACCGGGGACAGAATGGGACAACAAATACTACTATATTCAACTCCCCAATGTAAGCTGTGAAGAAATGCCCAGACGAGTAAAAACATTACTGAAAGATGTGCAGTTTGCTATGCAGGACAGCACCGCCCATGCCGTGTATTCCGTCGCGAACAAAACTTGGCAATATGCCTTCTTCAAACCTACAAGTATCAGTGTAGGCGGTATAGAGATAAAGTCAGATGATGTGGCACAAATCATGCTACGCGACAACGGTGAAGAATGGATATTGTCCGTCAACAACCCCATGCCTGATAAAGAAAAGCGAACATTGACATTCAGTATCTCCGCCAACCTACCCAAAGGTACTTATTCCTACCAGACAAGAGGCGTGTATCCACTGGAAGGAGAAACTGTTATTGTAGAGCATGAAGGGAAAGCAAAAAGAATCACTGTGCAGCTACCTGATAGCAGAGATACCACAAAATATAATTACCAGTCGGACCTATATGCTGCGACACCCATTGTAATCACCCTGCCTAAAAACATTATTAACAATTAACACTCTGTACAAACCATGAGAAACAGAATTCTATTCTTATTAACCGTACTGCTTGTGTGTACTGTTCTATGCCCTACTGTAACGGCACAGGAGAAGGTATTCGCACAGTATTTCGACATTCCGGTGAACAGTCCGGAAGGAACCGAAGTAATCGGACGTATTCACCTCGAGAGAAATAAGGATGTATTGACACATCCCATTCCAGCAGGCTATCACTTTGAAATCCTGAAGCAGGATGAGACCTCCCTCTTCGAGGTGGAAACACGATATGACCTCTCCAAGCGGATAATGGGCGTGCTCATTGTGGCCCCGCAGAAGAATACTGGCAACCAGCCCTCCAACCATCGCCTCACCATCGCCCTAAAGGACGGTAACAAACAACTGAAAGAATTCAATATTAACGTCAAAATTGTAAAGGAAACACTGTGGAGCCTCTTCAACAAGCGATACACAGCCAATACACTTGAAAATGAGCGCCTGTACGGACGTATCAAGTACTCCGACGATGAAGTAACAGCCAAGATTAACGAACTGCAGAACAACGGTTGGAAGTTTGCCGGACTGGAGAAATGTTACCAGGGACGTCCACAGGACTACGAAGCCAAGTTCAATCCGATAGACGACCACCTACCCACCGAAACCATAGAGTACGACTGGACAGAGGTAGCCAACCGGATAGGCGGTCTGGGGTATGCATACGCCACTTCCACTATATATGGCCCAAAAGGCAATCCCCAAAAGCGGAAAGAACTAAGAGAGACGCTCTACCAAGCGATACTAACCTATACCAATTCCGTAACTGTGGAAGGCTACGAAGTGATGGTAGACGGAAAGCCGATTGGCAATTGCACCGGTGATGGCTTCAGCCTGCTGCAAGCCCACAAGATGGCTGGCAACCAGATACCCACCCACCAATGGACACTGACTGACCCCTTAGTAGTGCCCTCACTCCACTTGATGCCTGACCTGTTGGCAGGCATGCAAAAGGGAGATAAGACTTGCTTGGAGGTGCATGATGCGCTGATACGCTATAACCAAGTGTTTATGTCTATCGTGCAATCCCGACGCGCCATCGACAACCCGCAAGGGCGCTGGGGAGAGATACAAGATACCCTCTACTCTTCCGGTGCATGGGCCGATGCCAATCTGGGACACCGTTCACGCACCATGCTAGCATTGCCCATCATCTGGGCCGACTACAACCGTCCGCTGACTTATGTACAATACTGGTACAGCGACTTCTATCAAGACAAGCCATTCAAGAACTTCAGTTTCTCACCGGGTTGGAGCCCATGCGGAATAGTGACAGACGTGAAATACTGGATGAGCAAATTCAACATCCCAGCACACAAATACATTCAATCTGGATTCCAACCGGACGGAACCATCTCACACCACGTGGCAAATGCCACGGATATTGCCATGACTGCTTACGGATTTGAGTGGCTGACAGACTGTAACAGTGCATACAACTATCTGAAAAATACAAAATTCAAAATAGCCGACGAGAATTACCAATTCCAGGCCGACCACCTGCTCAACGTATACCCAAAACTATTCTATAAACAAAATATGGATTTCTTGGTAACGGGCCGTTCATTCTTGTCAAACCAACGCGAATTTGTTTTGGGGACCTATCTTCGTGCAGTAACGGCTATGTTTAAAGCCCGGAGCAAAGACACCAAAATAGAGGGAATGGAAGCACTGGAAAACATCTGCAAGCGCTTGAAAAAGAACACTTACGAATACTCAGGTACAAATGCCTACTGGGTGAATGAATATCTAGTACACCGCCGTGGTGAAAACGAAAAACCTTTTTACGCTTCGTTGAAGCTGAAATCTGAACGCACTGTAGGTGCAGAGGATTTTGACAAGAAAGTGCGCAAGTCTTGGTATATGGGCTATGGCATCTTACCGGTGAAAGTGCAAGGTGACGAATATTCAGAGCGTGTATTAAGTAACTTCGATTGGCATGCCCTGCCGGGACTGACGGAAGAGTGGCGTACAGACCCGCTCCCCCTTAAAGGCGGTGCACAGGCCTCACTGCCGGGGCAGAACAAAATCTCAGGTGTGCTGGCCGATGGCAAAGCCGGTATGGGCATCTATCATCATCTGCCGAAGGAAACATACAGTTCGTCTACCGCCTTCAAAAGCTATCACTTCATTGAAGACAAAATCATCGCCTTGGGAAGCGGCATCGCCCGCCTACGCCCAGGACAAGGCAACGACATTGTCACTTTCATCGACCAGACTGTATTGAACACTCCGCTAACTTGGTGTACCGATGGAGAGATACAAACCGTGATGCCCGGAGAGTCCGTAAATATCGCCAAGGAGATAAACGGCGTGTGCTGGTTGCATCAGGGTAGTAAAGGATATGTCATCCTACCAGTGAAAAAGTTGTTGTTGCAGATAAAAAGTGGCACGGAAGTAAATATCACCGACCGTAAAATAGCCAACAAGAAGCCGAATTTTATCATCGCCGTAAGTCACGGAGCCGAACCGGGAAAAGCGTGGGATAATGCCTACCGCTACGTGCAACTCCCCAATGTCAGTGCAAAAGAGATGCCCGAACGTATGGAAGCACTGCTGAAAGATATGGAGTTCGCCATACAAGAAGGTACAGCACATGCCGTACACTCTGACGCGGACAAGACCTGGCAATATACTTTCTTCAAGCCGGGAAGTATTTCTATAGGCCATATGGAAGTCGTTTCCAATGATGTCGCACAAATCATGTTGCGGGATAACGGTACAGAATGGATATTGTCTGTCAACAATCCTATGCCGGATGGACAGAAACAGAGGCTGACTTTCAGCATCTCCACCAAACTGACCGAAGGAACATACACTTACCACACCAGAGGCATGTATCCGCTGGAAGGCGAAACTGTTACGGTAATGCCCAAAGGTAAAGGCAGTAAAGTAACGATAGAACTACCCGACAGCCGCGATGCAGCCAAATATAATTATCAGTCGGATTTGTATGCAGCTACGCCGATTGTTGTCAGAGTTCCCCAAAATAATATAACTGAAAACTAAAAAAAATACACCATGAATAAATTATCCATACTATGTCTAACCGCTGCGGGACTTTCTTCCTGTACAGGCAATAAAACTATACAGCTCAAAAATAAAGATACAGGCAATAATTCCACCCGCCAACTCAACATCGTTATCCTGCTGACCGACGACCAAGGATATGGGGACATGAAATGCTACGGTGGCGAACATCTACAGACACCTAACTTGGATCAACTGGCAGCTGAAGGTACCCGTTTTACCAACTTCTATGCTGGAGCAGGTGCCTCAACTCCCTCGCGCGCCGCCCTACTGACCGGACGCTACGCCGAACGTGTAGGAGTGCCGGGTGTTGTGGACGACACATCGAAGAACGGCATCAAACGCGATGAAATTACCCTTGCGGAATACTTGAAGCAGAACGATTACGCCACCGCCCTTATCGGCAAATGGCATTTGGGTTATCAGCCCGAATACCTGCCACTGCGTCATGGTTTTACCGAGTTTTACGGTCTTCCCTACTCCAACGATATGTGGCCCTATCATCCAGCGCCCGACCATGCCTATCCAGCACTGCCATTCTATGACAATGATCACGTGATAGAGTACAATCCTCCTGTCAATCAGATGACGACCAGACTGACCGAACGCGCCATTCAATTCATCAACAACCATAAGACAGAACCCTTTTTCCTTTACCTGCCCTATACCCAGCCACATGTGCCCTTGGGCGTATCAGGCAAATTTAAAGGAAAATCCGGCAAAGGTCTTTATGCTGATGTCATTATGGAAATAGATTGGAGCGTAGGCGAAATCATGAAAACCCTGAAGGCAAACGGACTGAACGAGAACACCCTCGTCATGTTCACCTCCGACAACGGCCCATGGTTAAGTTACGGTAACCATGGTGGCTGTACAGGCGGATTACGCGAAGGCAAAGGAACGACTTTTGACGGTGGGCAGCGTGTACCCTTCGTAGTACGTATGCCGGGCGTGATACCCGCAGGCAAGGTCAGCGACCAGTTCCTCTCTGCTCTCGACATCACACCGACACTAGTAAATCTCACCCGCTCGCAAATGCCGCGTATGAACAAGTTTGACGGACAAGACGCCTGGGGCATCCTTACAGGAGAGGAAAGTTCCCACCAGCCCTTCTACTTCGTATATAACGGTATAGTGGAAGCCCTGCGCGACGGAAAATGGAAATGTGTGGCTCCGCACAGCTACCGTATTGTAAAGACTCCCGGCAAAGATGGACTACCCGGCGAACAGATTGTCAATGGCGGAAACATCAGTCTTGCCCTCTTCGACATGGAAGCCGACCCTTGGGAAAGCAATGACGTGTCAGTCCAACATCCCGAAATCGTAGAACAGATGTACGCCAAAATAAAGGAGTTCCAAAAGGAAATGGACAAAGAAATGAAACACCTTATGATTGAATAATATCCGCCCATATAAACAAAAAAACGAATTACATCATGAAAAGAACCTTACTGCTCCTGACCTTGACCCTACTAGGGGGGCGGAGCATCTTGACAGCCCAGCAAGTGCTTCCCCCTCAAATGAAGGAAGCACCCGCATGGGTGACAAACGCCTTTACCGTGGCGCAGGCGCAATCGGAAGCCATGTACAAAGAAGTAATGAAAACCAAGCTACTCCCACGCTCCATCCAACGGGGTTTGCAACCCAAAACGGACTGGACGGCGGGTTTTTTCCCCGGTACCCTCTGGTATCTATATGCCTACACCAGAGAAGATACGTGGAAGACACGCGCCGAAAATGCCACCGCCCTGATGAAAGGTGAACAGAACAATGCCTTTGACCACGACATCGGCTTTAAAATGTACTCCTGCTACGGTAATGGCTATCTTTTGACCGGAAACAAGGCCTACCGCCACATCATCTTCCGCTCTGCCAAAACGCTGACATCGCGTTACTCCTATAAGACGGGGCTCATCATGTCGTGGGAACCGGACACAAAACGCGACTGGCTCTTCCCAGTCATCATAGACAATATGATTAACTTAGAACTGCTGATGGAAGCCTACAAAATTTCGGGCGACACCACACTTAGAAACATCGCCGTTTCCCATGCAGACAAGACCATGAAGTATCACTATCGCAAGAATATGTCCTGCCCACACGTGGTAGACTACGAACCGGAGACAGGTGCCCTGCGTAAGTATGACTGGAATAATGGTTCAGATGACACGACAAATTCCACTTGGTCACGCGGCCAGTCGTGGGGCCTTTATGGCTATACGATGATGTATCGTGAGACCGGTAACCTCCGCTACCTGCAACACGCTGAGAAAATAGCCGACTTCCTGCTGAGCCACCCCAACATGCCTGCCGACATGATCCCCTATTGGGATTATTCTGCCCCTCATCGCTCAAAGATGCGCGACACCTCAGCAGCAGCCATCATGGCATCGGCACTAATGGAACTGAGCACCTATTCAGCTCAAGGAAAGGAGTACTTTGAAGCCGGAGAAAAGCAACTGAAAAGTCAAACAGATACAAAATGCCGGCGAGTGCGCCAAGCATGCCACAGATCGTGATCGTGTGCGTTTTGCCCGGATGTCCGATATTGTCTTTC
>ERZ773162.1787-NODE-1787-length-15828-cov-10.052178_pt1 | contig 15828 bp, 12 predicted proteins | sample MGYA00511113_ERZ773162 | MGnify/ENA primary metagenome ERZ773162 (study PRJEB29015, sample SAMEA2737807) | human gut metagenome | biome: human gut; feature: human-associated habitat; material: faeces | place: China | collected 2012 ... | reverse complement strand
GCAGTTTGTTCCCGGGAATACCGGGATAAATACAGTCGGCTGTGCAATCTTGTGTCCACAGATTACAATGTCTTTTGTATCATACAGCGGAGATTCTACCTTTTCGTCAGAAGCTTCGTCAGATACCGTACGGAATACCTGTTCCAGAGTTCCTGTCCATGCATCTTCTGCTTCTTTCAGTGTGATTTCTGTATCTCCAAATGCGAATTTCGCATCATCTGTCACTTCACCGATCACAGTGTAAGAAATGGAGAGTTCTCCAACCTTGTCTGCCGGAACTTCTGCTACGATGTCACCGAATGCAGGTGCAAAAAGTTCTCTTGCATCCATGCTGTGTTCGATCTTCACACCCATTCCGTTACCGAATGCCATCTTGCTGACAGCTGCGATCACTCCATGGCGGTCAAGTGCGTAAGCCGATACAATCTTTCCGTTGTGGATATCATCAGCGAACTTACCGTACTGATCCATTACCTGTTCATATACCGGAAGCTCATATTCATCTTTTTCAATCTTCATCCATACAAGTTTATTACCTGCTTTTTTCAGTTCCGGAGTAATGATATCTCCTTCTTTGGCAATGTCAACTGCAAAGGATACCAGTGTCGGCGGTACATCGATATGTTCAAATGTTCCGGACATGCTGTCCTTTCCTCCGATTGACGGAAGTCCGTAAGCAATCTGTGCCTTATATGCACCAAGCAGTGCTGCAAATGGCTGACTCCATCTTTCCGGATCCTCTGTCATTCTGCGGAAATATTCCTGGAATGTAAAACGGATCTTGCTGTAATCTCCACCACAAGCCACGATCTTAGCCATAGACTCTGTGACAGCATAGACAGCTCCGTGATACGGACTCCAGCTTGACAGATACGGATCAAATCCATAACTCATCATCGTAACGGTATCGCATTTACCATGCATAACCGGAAGTTTTGCAACCATACTCTGCGTCTCTGTCATCTGGTATTTTCCACCGTGAGGCATGAAAACCGAGCCTGCTCCGATGGATCCGTCGAACATCTCAACCAGACCTTTCTGCGAGCATACATTCAGATCTTTCAGAGTATCCAGCCATTTTTCTTTTACATCGCCAACCTCAACCTGTTTCTTAAGGATGGTATCTTCTCTTGAAGGAATATCAACTTTAACCGTTGTCTCCTGGTGTGCACCGTTGGTGTTCAGGAAGGCACGGGAAATATTTACAATCTCTTTTCCTCTCCATGAAAGAACAAGTCTCGGATCTTCGGTAACAACTGCAACCTTTACCGCCTCCAGATTCTCTTCTTTTGCATAGCCAAGGAATTCATCTACATCCTTCGGATCTACCACAACAGCCATACGCTCCTGGGATTCAGAAATTGCAATCTCTGTTCCGTCAAGACCTGCATATTTTTTCGGTACTTTGTCCAGATTGATCTGAAGACCATCTGCAAGTTCTCCGATTGCAACAGATACTCCGCCTGCTCCGAAGTCATTACACTTCTTGATCAGCTTGCTGACTTCTTCTCTGCGGAACATTCTCTGGATTTTACGTTCGGTCGGCGCATTACCCTTCTGAACCTCAGCTCCACATGTCTCGATGGATTCTTCGGTATGAACTTTGGAAGAACCGGTTGCTCCACCACAGCCATCACGTCCGGTACGTCCGCCAAGAAGAATGATGATATCTCCCGGATCCGAATTTTCACGGATAACTGCACGTCTCGGAGCAGCACCCATAACCGCACCGATCTCCATTCTCTTTGCCACATAATCCGGATGATAGATCTCTTTTACCAGTCCGGTTGCAAGTCCGATCTGATTACCATATGAGCTGTATCCATGTGCTGCACTACGCACCAGTTTCTTCTGCGGCAGTTTTCCTTTCATCGTCTCTTTTACAGATACGGTCGGATCTGCTGCACCGGTTACACGCATTGCCTGGTATACATAAGTACGTCCTGACAGCGGGTCACGGATTGCTCCACCAAGGCAGGTAGCTGCACCACCAAATGGTTCGATCTCGGTCGGATGGTTGTGCGTCTCGTTCTTGAAGTTGACAAGCCACTCTTCTTCCACACCATCTACTTCAACCGGGACAACGATACTGCAGGCATTGATCTCATCGGATTCTTCCTGATCCTGAAGTTTGCCTTCTTTTTTCAGCTTCCGCATTGCCATCAATGCAAGATCCATCAGGCATACAAATTTGTCTTCGCGTCCTTTAAAGATCTCACTGTGTGTCTGAAGGTATTCTTTATAAGTATCTTCCATCGGCTTTCTGTAATCGCCATCACCGAAGGATACTTCTGTAAGTTCTGTTGAGAATGTAGTATGACGGCAGTGGTCAGACCAGTAAGTATCCAGAACACGGATCTCTGTCATAGATGGATCTCTGTGTTCCTCCCCTTTGAAATAATTCTGGATGTGCTGGAAATCCTTGAATGTCATAGCAAGTCCAAGAGAACTGTATAACTCTTTCAGTTCCGCTTCCGGCATATCTTTGAATCCGTCAAAAATCTTTACATCTGCAGGTTCCTCGAATTTCGTAACCAGTGTCTCCGGTTTTTCAAGTCCTGTCTCTCTGGAATCCACCGGGTTGATGCAGTGTGCCTTGATAGCTTCCATCTCTTCTTCGCTGATCTCACCTTCGATCACATAAGTGGTCGCTGTCTTGATAACCGGCAGCTCATCCTCTTTGATAAACTGTACGCACTGAACAGCAGAATCTGCTCTCTGGTCAAACTGTCCAGGAAGAAATTCTACAGAAAAAATGTGGTCACTTTCTTCGCGCGGGAAGTCCTCTCTGTAAAGCACATCTACCGGTGGTTCTGCAAACACACCGTTGCATGCTCTTTCAAATGTTGCATCAGAAAGATTTTCCACATCATAGCGGATCAGTACACGTACATTCTTCACCGTCTTAATTCCAAGATAACTCTTCACCTCATGGCGAAGTTCTTTAGCCTGTACTGCAAATTCTGGTTTTTTCTCCACATATACACGTTTTACGCCCATAATTTCCTCCATTAGCTTTGGTAGTAATATTGAAACCGCATGCCTTGATCCGGCATAACGGCAGTTTCCTCGATTTTTATTTTACCACATCACCTTTTATAAGTACAATAAATATAACTAAATCTTTTTATAAGTATATCTTATTTATTACAATTACCGTGAACCGCATCTCTTATTTATCTTTTTCTGAACAATACTGCAGACAAAAGATACGATTAAAAACACAGCAAAAATACTTCCGATCCTCATCACCATATCATAGAAAAAGCCCTCCGGTAGCATCCGGATCATATAGTCTTCTGCCGGATCAAGGATCCATAAGTTATTGTTAAAGAAAATATGATGAAAGATCACGAAATATTTGTTAAAGTCTCTTGAGAACAGAAATCCTGCCACCGCGGTAAGTGCCAGAAATACCGCCAGCACCCGCTGATACATCTGCGGGATCAGTCTCTTCCAGTCTGCTTTCATAAGCACAAGTGCCGCCATTGAAAAAAGCAGTACGATGATCGCTCCCCGCCGGATTGCAAGTCCGCCAAGAAAAAGCCCCTGCACATCTGCCATATGAAGCCGGTCCTTCTCATTGAAAAAATCCTGTATATTTCCTTCCACTTCCGTCTCAATACTCAGTTTCTTCTCGTTGCCCCGCAAATAAGACATCATGAATTTTGTCACCTTCATAATATCCGGCATCTCCATATAAAGTTCATCCGCTACCTTATATTTTTCATATTCTTTTTCATAAAAATTCCAGTCTCCGTATGCACCGATCTCAAAACTGCTGATCAGCAGGATCACGATCAGTGAAATACTCGGCAAAATCGCCAGGATTTTATGCAGCCATTTCTTTTTTGCCATCCTTTTTCTCCTTCTCTTTTTTGTCTATAGTTTAGCAACCCTGCCTTCATTTGTCAAAAATGGTTTTCTCTTGAAATTTTATTTTTTATCACTTATAATACTAATAGGTTTTATAAGGAGGACTAATAATGGATATCAACTATGAATTATATAAAGTATTTTATTATGTTGCAGACACACTCAGCTTTTCTGAGGCTTCCAAGCAGCTCTTTATTTCACAGTCCGCTGTCAGCCAGTCCATTAAAGCACTGGAAAAGAAACTGGATCAGGTTCTTTTCATCCGAAGCACAAAAAAAGTTCAGCTCACCCCGGAAGGTGAGATCCTTCTGCGTCATATCGAACCGGCGATCAATCTGATCAAGCGCGGGGAATCCCAGATCATGGAAACAGCCTCTACCGGCGGTCAGATCCGCATCGGTGCCAGCGACACCATCTGCCGGTATTTTCTGGTCCCTTATCTGGAACGTTTCCACAAAGCTTTCCCTAACGCACATATAAAAGTGACCAATGCCACTTCGATCAAGTGTACGGAACTTCTTGAGAACGGTCAGGTAGATCTCATTGTCGCTAACTATCCGAACGTTTACCTTGGCAGTCTTGCCTCCTTCCGAAAGATCCGTGATTTTCACGATGTCTTTATCGCAAACCAGTCCTTTGCGGAACTGCAGGGGAAAAAGCTTTCCCTCAAAGAACTGCAGCGTTATCCGATCATCATGCTGGACAGAAAAAGTACAACCAGTGAATTTCTGCATTCTCTCTTCCAGCAGCATCAGTTGGATCTGGTTCCTGAAATCGAGCTGAGCAGCAACGATCTTCTGATCGATCTCGCACGGATCGGACTTGGCATCGCTTTTATTCCGGACTACTGTGTACCAAAGAATTCCGACCAACTCTTTGTCGTCCAGACCGAAGAACAACTTCCAAAGCGTCAGCTGGTTGCCGCATGGAACGGACATGTTCCGGTTTCCCGCGCGACACAGGCATTTCTGGATTACTTTAATGCATAAAAAGTTTCTTAATTATCCGTCTGTTTTTCCCAGAACAGACGGATTTTTTCTTCCACAATGTCTAACCGGCATCTTTCACAGTCCGCCCATTCTTTCGGGAAAATCTCTTTCCCCTTCTCCCTCTGAAAACGCTCATCCAGAAGAAGTATCACTCCGCGGTCATCCTCTGTGCGGATCACCCTTCCTGCCGCCTGCAAAACCTTGTTCATCCCCGGATACCGGTAAGCATAGTCAAACCCGTAAAGTCCCTTCTGGTCAAAATAGCTTTTCAGGATTTCCCGCTCATTGCACACCTGCGGCAGCCCTGTTCCGATGATCAGTGTCCCGATCAGCTTCTCATTTGTCAGATCGATTCCTTCTGAGAAAATCCCGCCAAGAACTCCAAAACCGATCAGACTTTTCTCTCTTCCCATTTCAAATGCACGCAGGAAATTTTCCCGTTCTTCTTCATCCATGTGCTTCTGCTGAATAACCAGTTCCATCTCTTCTTCATCTGATGCAAGAAGCTGTGTAAATTCCTGATACACATCTTCCATAAACCGGTAAGACGGGAAAAAGATCAGATAATTCCCCATTTTTGCTTTCACTACCCGGAAAATGTATGTCGCATATCGTTGATACATTTCCCTGGAACGCATGGCGTAACGGGTACTCACATCCACACCATTCATAAGCAGTCTCTTCTTTGTATCAAACGAAGAATCAATGTAGACCGCATAGTTGTCTTTTTCCGTACTCAGAAGTCTTTTGTAATACTGGATTGGCAGAAGTGTTGCCGAAAAGAATACAGCACTGTTCCCCTTACCCAGACATTTCTGCAGATTTGCCGCCGGGTTAACACAAAACAACTTCAGAACAAATCTTCCATTCTCCTGATACTCCGTATAGACGACATAGTTCTCATCCAACCCATCATATATATTCAGGAAAAACCTCACTTGAAAACAAAAATCCAATACGGTTTCCCGGACTTCTTTATCCACACATTCCTCCAGATACCGGTCTGTCTCAGATAGTACATTCATAAGCTGGATTCCAAAATGCGAAATATTGTCCAGCACTTTATAGTTTTCACACTCTTTTTTCATTGCCAGAAGAATCTTATTGCATGCCTCCAGTCTTTTTGCAAACCGCGGTGCTTCTCCCTTTACCAGTTTCTTCACCGCAAGAAAGTCCTCCTTGCATAACTCTGCACTGTACATCTGCCGTCCACGTTCTACCAGATTGTGTGCCTCATCGATCAGAAACAAATATCCTCCAGCGCCACCTTCTGCAAAGAAACGTCTGAGCCGGGCATCCGGGTCAAACACATAATTATAATCGCAGATCACACCATCCACCCAGGTCGACACATCCAGTGCCATTTCAAATGGACAGACCTTATGCTTTCTTGCCTGCGCTTCCAACACTTCCCGGCTCATCACATCTTCCCGCATCAAAAGCTCATAGACCGCGTCATTTACCCGGTCAAAATGCCCTTTGGCATATGGGCAGTCATCCGGATTGCAGCTTGTCTCCTCACAGAAACAGATTTTTTCTTTTGCCGTTAAAGTGATCACCTTGAACTTCAGATTCTGTTCCCGTAAGGTTTCAAATGCCTGCTCCGCCACCGTCCGGGTGATTGTCTTTGCCGTCAGATAAAAAATCTTCTCACCCAGTTCTTCTCCAACCGCTTTCACTGCCGGAAATACCGTTGAAATCGTCTTCCCCACTCCGGTTGGTGCCTGGATGAACAACTTTTTCTGCCGAAGAATCGTCCGGTAAACAGATACCGCAAGATCTCTCTGCCCTTTACGATATGGAAACGGAAATTCAATCCCTTTAACAGATGCATTTCTTGCCTTTCTCCATTCAATCTGGAACTTTGCCCATTTTTCATACTGTCGGATCACTTCATCGAACCAGACTTTCAGTTCATTACTCCGATAAGAATACTGAAACCTTTTCACCTCTTCCGTCTCCATCTGGCAATAGGTCATCTGTACCCCGATCTCATCCACCCCTTCCTGTTCTGCTACCATGCTGGCATAACATTTTGCCTGTGCCAGATGAATGCCTGCCGGCTCCTGCACCCGGTCAAGTTCCCGCAGAACACCCTTGATCTCATCTACCATGACCTGCTCTTTTGTATGAATCAGTCCATCGGCACGTCCTTCTATTTTCAAAGTAAACCCATCACAGACGATCTCTGTCTTAAGAGGTACCTCCGCCTGATAATCCGATCCCATCTGTCTCTGGATCTTCCGGTGAATCCGACTTCCCATCTGCATATTCTCCGGATCTTGTCCGCCTCCTGTTCGATTGTCAATATCCCCTTCTCTTAAAATAAACTCCACAAGGTTTCGCACCGAAATCCGGATCACCGGGAGATTCTCGTCCATGTTCTTTCTGCCTCCGCTTTTTGCTACCTGTTATCATACCATAAACACATGTTCCTTGCCAATTGTATCCGTCCTGTCATGATATGGCTTTTCACATTTTCCGTGCCTCTATAGCTAAAAAGCCCCGGCGATCATCACCTCGCCGGAGCTTTCTTCTTAATTGAACTTGTCAATGATGTTTTTAAGATACTGGTTGTCTGCCTCATAGAACTTCTCCTGTTCTACAATTTCGGCAAGTTTCGGATCGATCGGCATCTTTCCGAGTACTTCTACCCCAAGTTTTTCTGCAATCTCGTCAATGTGGCTTTCCCCAAATACAGATATTTTCTTTCCACAGTCCGGACATTCCAGATAACTGTAGTTTTCCACCAGTCCGAGAACCGGTATGTTCATCTTCTTTGCCATATTGTAAGCTTTCTCTACGATCATCTGTACCAGATCCTGTGGCGAAGTCACGATCACAACGCCGTCTACCGGAAGTGACTGAAATACCGTAAGAGGAACATCCCCTGTTCCCGGTGGCATATCAACAAATAAGAAATCCAGATCTCCCCACATTACATCAGTCCAGAACTGGGTTACTACTCCTGCGATCACCGGTCCTCTCCAGATGACAGGATCTGATTCGTGTTCCAGAAGCAGATTGACCGACATGATCTTCGTGCCGTCTTTTGCAACGCACGGGAACATTCCCGCCTCGCTTCCGACTGCACTTCCATGCACTCCATACATCTTCGGGATAGATGGTCCTGTGATATCCGCATCCAGAATACCAACTGAATATCCCTGCTGTACCATCATACGTGCAAGAGATGCTGTCACCATTGATTTGCCGACTCCACCTTTACCACTGACTACTCCAATTACTTTTTTTACCTGTGAATACGGATTTGCCGGTGCTTTCAGATCTTTCTTCGCACTGCTGCATGAACCCGCATGCGCACAGGAAGAACACGATTCCGGCGAACATCCGCTGTTCTGCTCTTCTGCCATAACGCCATCCTCCTAATTTTCAGGATTTATAAATCCTATTCTTCTACTGCTGCTATCACTTCAATTTCGCAAAGAAGGTTCTTTGGAAGTGTCTTAACAGCAACACAGCTTCTGGCTGGTTTTGATGTGAAATATTTCGCATAAACTTCGTTAAATGCGGCAAAATCTCCCATATCAGCAAGGAAACAGGTTGTCTTTAATACTTTGTCAAAAGAAGTTCCTGCTTCTTCAAGGATTGCTCCGATGTTCTTACATACCTGGTCAGCCTGTCCTTCGATGGTATCAGCTTCTACAGTATCTGTAGCCGGATTGATCGCAATCTGCCCTGCTGAATAAAGGATTCCCCCATGTACATATCCCTGGGAATACGGTCCAAGTGCTTTTGGTGCTTTTTCTGTTGATACTAATTTCATGTTGCAAATCTCCTTTTCAAATATATTCTTTCTATATCATATCACATCTGCCTCAAAATTCCAAATTTATTTTCGCATACAATGTTATGCCAGCTCTGCTTTTTCTCTCGTCACATTCTGAATCCATTTATAGCTTCGGTAGCGCATGACTGTGATCGGTACTTTGATCACCTCATCACTCATCAGAAGGATATAAACAACCTGCACCGGCGCATGAAAGACAAAGGCAGCGATCATACCCAGCAGAATAGAGCATCCCCACATGGTAGACACATCCAGGATCAGACCAAACCTGGTATCTCCTCCTGCCCGGAATACACCCACCACAAGGGTCGTATTGATCGCCTGGCAGAGTGTAAAGTAAGACATAACAAAAAACATAAAATAAAGATACCCCTGCGCTTCCTGTGAGAGTGTCATCACATGATTTGCAATCGGAGCAGCTATCAGAATGATGCCGCCTCCTACCGCACCGGTAATAATACTCAGCCACAAAAATCTTTTTCCATACTCTTTTGCCAGATGAAACTCTTTTGCACCGATGGTCTTACCAAGATAAATGGCAGTCGCATTGGATACACCAAAGGCAACCACCGTTGCCAGCTGTCTTGCAACCTGAGCAACAGAATTTGCTGCCACCGCAGCACTTCCCAGATGACCGATCACTGCTGTATTCGCTGTAGATCCAAGTCCCCACATCATTTCATTCAAGATCACCGGGCTCGCATAAATCAGGAAATCTTTCAGCAGCACCTTGTCGATCTTACGCATATAGACCGGGTGAAATCTAACGTCATGGTTTTTTACTTTTGCATACCAGATTACAATGATAAGTTCTACGATCCTTGCTGTCAGAGTTCCGATTGCCGCACCCATAATTCCCATCTTCGGTAAACCAAATAAGCCAAAAATAAGAAGCGCATTTACCAGGACATTACAAACTAGTGACGCGCTGTAAACAACCGTTGCGATCACAACCTGCTCGATACTCCGCATAATGTAAAGATAGACCTGCGTTGCCGCCATCAGAACATAGGAAAGCGCCACGATCCGCAAATATTTCACACCTTCTGCGATCACGGCCGGGTCACTGGTATAGATATGAAGCAGCACTTCCGGAATGATTTCCGCAACAATGGTAAAAAGAGCTGCACAGCTGACACCGATGGTCATTCCCATTCCAAGGATTTTTTCAATCGTCTGTGTATCTTTCTTTCCCCAGTACTGTGCAGTCAAAACCGTTGCACCTGATGTTGTACCAAAAAGGATCAGTGTCATGACAAACTGTATCTGCCCTGCAAGGGATGCACCAGAAAGAACTTTTTCGCTGACTCTTCCAAGCATCAACACGTCTGCCGCCGTCACTCCCACATTGATCAGATTCTGAAGTGCCATTGGGATTACAAGTGCGAACACTTGTCTGTAAAATTTTCTCTTATTTATTTCCATCTTATTTTTCTGCCGCTTTCCGGAAAATCTGGTATACATCTTCGGCAGTAAGTTCTTTGATTTTTGAAAGTTTTACGGTATCATTTAATGTCGCAGCCATAGAAAGTTCCCGCAGATCTTCCTCTGATACTTCTCCGATCTCCAGTTCCTTTAAATTTGTCGGCATATGAATCTCACGGAAATATTCTACAGTCCGGCGAATTCCCTCTTTTGCGGCTTTCGCCACATCTTCTTCCTCTACGCCCCATACTTTTTTTGCGTAATGCGCAAATCTTTCTTCATCGTTTTTATAGACATATTCTGCCCAGGATCCCCAGACAGCTGAAAGGGTTGCACCATGCGCCTTATCATATTTTGCACCAAGTGCATGTCCGAGCTTATGTACAGAAAAATCTTTTGCTCTTCCGAGACCTGTCAGACCATTATGGGAAAGGCTTCCTGCCCACATGATTTCACTCATGGCATCGTAATCTGTCGGATTCTCCAGACCTTTCTTTCCATTTTCAATCACAACCCGCAGAACTCCCTCTGCAATTTCATCTGTTATCTGATTTCTCGTATTTGGAATAAAATATCGCTCTAGTGTATGCATCATGATATCCACGATTCCGCACGCAATCTGATATTTTGGAAGCGTATAGGTAAGAACCGGATTCATAATCGCAAACTTCGGGCGGTTCAGGCTAGTGCTGATTCCTCCCTTTTTCCTCGTTTCTTCGTTTGTCAGAACTGCGGAATCGCTTGTTTCACTTCCTGCTGCCGCAATCGTAAGTACGCATCCTACCGGTGTCGATCTGGTAAGTATGATTTCACCTCCCCAGATTTCCTCCAGAGACCAGTCCGGGTTTGCCACACCATGGGCGATTGCCTTTGCTGTATCAATAGAACTTCCACCGCCTACTGCAAGAAGAAAATCCGCACCGAACTCAATTGCTTTCTCAACGCCTTCCTGTGCATATGCCATCCGGGGATTTGGCTTTACTCCGCCAAATTCCTCATAAGCAAGTCCTTCTTTTTCCAGTGCTTCTTCTACCTGCGCAAGAAGTCCGCTTTTCTTTACACTTCCACCGCCATATACGATAAACACACGGCTTCCGCCCCATTTCTTAACTTCTTTCCCAACTTCTGCCTGTGTGTTTTCTCCAAACAGGATTTCTGTCGGGGTATACTGTATAAACTTTTGCATTTTACCTCTCTCCTTAAAAAAATCCGAACCGTTCAATAAAGATTGCGGTTCGGACTAAATCTTTCAGTCTTATCTTATAACCATACTTTTCCGGTATGTTCGCCATTGATTACATAGTATACTGCATAATCTTCCGGTTTTACATAAAGCTCAATACTCTTGATCTCGGAAATTTTATGTTTCTGTTTTGTCCAGTCTTTTTTTACTGAAGCAATCATATCTTTTGTGTTTACTTCTTTTTCACCATACTGAAGAACAACTTCTGTTTTGATTTCTTTCTTTGCCGCAGATTTTTTTGCTGTTGTTTTTGGTGCTGCTTTCTTTACTTCTTTTGTAACTTTCTCTGCAGTTTTCTTCACTTCTTTTGCAGCTTTTTCAGCTGTTTCTTCTACTGTTTTTTTCACTTCTTCTGCAGCTTTTTTTACCTCCTGCGCTTTCTTTTCAACAGTAGCCTTTACTTCTTTCGGCTGTGCTTCTTTTTTAGCAGTTTCTTTTACTTCTTCTACTTTTTCGCTGACTTTATCTTCTGCTGCTTTAACTGCTGTTTTTACTTCTTCTTTAGTTTCTGCCGCTGCCTTTACCTCTGCTGCCTTTGTTTCTTTTATCTGTTTTTTCAGTGCCATATTGGTTTGCCCTCCTTAACCGCTAAGCCTTACTATTTTAAATCCGCAAAACTGACAATACGCTGTGTTATCATTTGCTCTTTGACATTATAGCATACTAAATGAAAAAAGTCACATTTTTTCATTTAATTTTACTTGCCTCCGTGTTATACTATAAAAAGACGAGAAAAGGAGGTACGTGTTATGGGTATTTTAGTAGCACTGATCGGTGTAGCAATCATCGCCGCTGTCGTTGTTGCTTCTTTCACTGCCGTTCTCGGAGGTGTCATCGGAGGAGAACTGGAAGACGAAGAAGAATAAAAAAAGGTGGCTGTGAAAAATTCAATCGAGTTTTTCACAGCCACCTTTTTATTATTCTTCAAATGTTTCTTTTAACTTATCCATGAACCCTTTTTTCTTAGCTTTACCCTTCGATTCAGAAGCCGGCTCTTCCTGGTTCAGTGTATTTCCTGTCAACTGATCAAAATGTCTAAGCACTTCTTTGGCTTCCGGACTTAATTTTTCCGAAGTCTGAATAACCAGCGTCACGTAATGATCACCTCTGACCTGAGGATTTCTCAAAGAAGGTACCCCTTTTCCTTTCAGGCGTACTTTTGTATCAGTCTTAGTTCCCGGTTTTACGGTATAGATCACATCACCATCAACCGTCTTGATTCGCACATCACCACCAAGTGCTGCCTGCGCAAACGAAATTGGTGCAGTTGAGAAAATATGAACATCCTGTCTCTGGAAGATTGGATGTCTGGAAACCGTAACTTCTACCAGAAGGTCTCCCCTCGGTCCGCCATTCACACCCGGTTCACCTTTTTCACGGATTCTTACGCTCTGACCATTGTCAATACCTGCCGGGATTGTGACTTTGATCTTCTTGCGGCTTGAAGTATAGCCTGTTCCACCACAGTCCGGACATTTCTCACGAATGATCTTACCCGTTCCATGACAGTCCGGACAGGTCTGCACATTCTGCACCGTTCCGAAGAACGACTGTGATGTATAAACAACCTGACCTTTTCCACCACATTTTGAACAGGTCTCCGGACTTGTTCCCGGTTTTGCTCCTGTTCCGTTACACTTTGTACATGGATCTTTCAGAACGATATCCAGTTCCTTCTCGCATCCAAAAATTGCTTCCTCAAATGTAATCCGGACACCTTTACGGATATTGGCGCCTTTCATCGGACCATTGTTCGCACGTCCGCCTCTTCTGCCACCGCCAAACAGATCACCGAAGATATCACCAAAAATATCACCAAAGTCTGCCCCGTTAAAATCAAAACCGCCATATCCACCGGCTCCGCCTGCACCGCCTTCAAACGCTGCATGACCAAACTGATCGTACTGACGCCGTTTGTCTGCATCACTCAGAACAGCATAGGCTTCAGAAGCCTCCTTGAACTTCTTTTCGGCTTCTGCATCTCCTGGATTCATATCCGGGTGATATTTTTTCGCCAAAGCTCTGTATGCTTTTTTCAGAGTCGCATCATCCGCATCTCGTGATACGCCCAGGATCTCATAATAATCCCTTTTTGCCTCTGCCATAATCCTACCTCACTTAGATATTTCTCAAAGTATTTTAATACAGAATGTACCCTGGCACATTCTCATGCCCGCGCCGGCTCTCTGCAACATCTTCTTTGCACATGCAGTTCACCTAACCGGAGGCTTTTTATGTCATAAAAAACTATTTTTATTTATGATACATGAAATCTGCAAGACGGTATAATGCCGCCTTGCAGTTTCTCATCTTATCTTACGGATTAAACTTCTTTGTAATCTCCGTCAACTACGTCATCTCCGTTAAATCCTTCCGGAGCCGGTCCTGCTTCTGGTGCAGGTCCAGCCTGTGGTCCTGCCTGACCAGCCTGTGCGCCTGCCTGTTCGTAAACCTTTGTGAACAGTTTCTGAGCGCTTTCCATCAGTTTTTCTTTTCCTGCTTTGATTTCTGCAACCTGAGCATCTGTAAGTTCTTCTGTATTCGCTTTCGCAAGCAGATCTTTCAGAGCCTGTACGTCAGCTTCTACTGCTGCTTTGTCTGCTGCATCGATCTTATCTCCAACTTCGCCAAGTGCTTTTTCTGTCTGGAATACCATAGCGTCGGCATCGTTCTTAGCATCGATTGCTTCTTTACGTTTCTTATCCTGAGCTTCAAATTCAGCAGCTTCTTTTACAGCTTTGTCGATATCTGCATCAGACATATTAGATCCTGCTGTAATTGTGATGTGCTGTTCTTTTCCTGTTCCCAGATCTTTTGCAGATACATTTACGATACCGTTTGCATCAATATCGAATGTAACTTCGATCTGTGGGATTCCACGTGGAGCCGGCGGAATTCCATCCAGTCTGAACTGTCCGAGGGACTTGTTATCTCTTGCAAACTGTCTTTCACCCTGTACAACATTGATATCAACGGCTGTCTGGTTATCAGCTGCTGTAGAGAAGATCTGGCTCTTCTTTGTCGGGATTGTTGTGTTTCTCTCGATCAGTCTTGTAGCTACACCACCCATTGTTTCGATAGAAAGTGAAAGTGGAGTTACATCAAGAAGAAGGATGTCGCCTGCACCTGCATCTCCTGCAAGCTTACCACCCTGGATAGAAGCACCAAGTGCTACACATTCATCCGGGTTAAGAGATTTGCTTGGTTCTTTTCCTGTCAGACGTTTTACTTCTTCCTGAACTGCCGGGATACGTGTAGATCCACCAACAAGAAGTACCTGACCTAAGTCTGCTGCTGTAAGTCCTGCATCAGAAAGTGCACGTCTTACCGGTTCCTGTGTCTTTTCTACAAGGTCACGTGTCAGTTCATCGAATTTAGCTCTTGTAAGAGTCATATCAAAATGCTTCGGTCCTTCAGCTGTTGCTGTGATGAACGGAAGGTTGATGTTTGTTGTTGTTGCAGAAGAAAGTTCTTTCTTTGCTTTTTCAGCTGCTTCTTTCAGTCTCTGAAGTGCCATTCTGTCTGTTGACAGGTCTACGCCTTCTTTTGCCTTGAAATCTGCAAGCATATAATCTGTGATCTTCTGGTCGAAGTCATCTCCACCAAGTCTGTTGTTACCAGCTGTAGAAAGAACTTCGATAACGCCGTCACCGATCTCGATGATAGATACATCAAAGGTACCGCCGCCCAGATCATAAACCAGCACCTTCTGATCTTCTCCGTTATTCAGACCATAGGCAAAGGCGGCCGCTGTCGGCTCATTGATGATCCGCGTTACATTCAATCCTGCAATCCTTCCTGCATCCTTCGTTGCCTGCCGTTGTGCATCATTAAAATAAGCAGGCACCGTAATGACCGCATCCGTCACCGTCTCACCGAGATAATCCTGTGCATCCTTCTTGAGTTTTCTCAAAATCATGGCAGAAATCTCCTGCGGAGAATACCGCTTGCCATCTATATCCGCTCTGTAATTCGTCCCCATCTGTCGTTTAATTGAAGAAATTGTCCGTTCAGCATTTGTCACTGCCTGGCGCTTTGCAGGCGCTCCCACCAGACGTTCACCTTTCTTCGTAAACGCAACAATCGAAGGGGTTGTTCTCAACCCCTCCGCACTTGTTATAATAGCAGGTTCTCCGCCTTCCAGAACAGCCACACAGCTGTTGGTCGTTCCAAGATCAATACCTATTGCTCTGCTCATATCTCAACCTCCGACATATATCTCAACAGTCTCTCATATTGTACTGTTTTATTCTATGTAGAAGTAATCATAGCCTAGAATTATTAACTTAATATAAACTATTGCCATTTCATTGATTTTTAATACTTTTAATAAACGGCTTATATTTAAAGAGATAATTCCTTATTTAAAATATAACCTGTTGCCACATAACATGCACCTGCAAATAGAATATCAAATATAGAAAAAACAGCCATCATACCATTTGCAGATGCCATGTCTGTCCAGTTCAAAATCTGCACAACAA
>ERZ773162.1778-NODE-1778-length-15930-cov-3.105386_pt1 | contig 15930 bp, 10 predicted proteins | sample MGYA00511113_ERZ773162 | MGnify/ENA primary metagenome ERZ773162 (study PRJEB29015, sample SAMEA2737807) | human gut metagenome | biome: human gut; feature: human-associated habitat; material: faeces | place: China | collected 2012 ... | reverse complement strand
ATGTTCAGTATCTGGAATAATAATAGATAAAAAAGAAAATAAGGTGGTATTTCCTCACAAGGATTTGCCACCTTTTTTGTTGATTTATATTCAAGTTAGAGCTTAAAGCTCATTTTTGTGCTGTTAATAAACGTTGGATACGTTCTTAAAAAACGTTCCGGTTATTCTTTAAAAACGCTGTTTACGGTTATTAATGAGATGTATTAGATGTCATAATTTTAAAACATCCTTATAGGCTTAATTCATTCGTCTAAAAGAAATCATTTAATTATGAAATATATAAGAGACAGAAGGAGCTTTTTTTTAAGAGAGCATTGGTAGTGTTAAATATATAATAATATATTGCTTGGGTTAATCTTTTCGTTAACTTTGCAGAAAAAATAAAACACGAAATGGAGTATAAGAGAAAAATTATTGTATATGGAGATTATTTTGCGGAGTTTTACGATAAGCAAATATCTTCCGTAAAAAACAAAATAAACTATGTACTCAACCTTGTGCGGATGGAAGAGCATATCCCTTCCAGATTCTTTCGAAACATAGATACCGTTTCGGGACTTTTTGAGATACGGATAGAAATGGAAGGCAATATTTTTTGAATATTCTGCTGTTTCGACGAAGGAAAACTGGTTGTTCTTTTTAATGGCTTTCAAAAGAAAACTCAGAAAACTCCGCCAAAAGAAATTGAAAAGGCTACCCAAATTATGAAAGAATATTTTAATTCAAAGAAAGGAGATAAATTATGAGCGAAATCAAACCCAAAACAAAATCAATAAAAGGTTGTCGGACTTTTGATGAAATTTTAGATGTTGAGTATGGAACTCAAGGGACTCCCGAACGCGATGCCTTCGAACAAGGTGCGGTTGCTTTTATCCTTGCAGAACGTTTGAAGGAGGAAAGATTAAAAGCCGGATTAACCCAGGAGCAACTCGCCGAAAGAATTGGCACGAAAAAGACTTATATTTCCCGCATTGAAAACGGGAAAGCAGATGTGCAGCTTTCTACTCTTTTCCGTATCTTTCAGGGATTAGGGAAACAGGTCAAATTGACAATTTTATAAGGAGGGATTAAGAACTTTATTACTAAAAAGAATAGAACAAGATGGAATTTACGCCTAAACTGAAAGAGGAAATTATTGATAAACGGGAGCAGATCAAACTCTTTTATTTAGAGTATTCTCAAGTTCTTTGACGAAAAATAATAGGTTTACGTAATATTCACTACCTTTGTCGCCAAAGCAAAAACATTGCATGTGAAAAGGTTACTTTCCAACATCGTAAAGTATGTACTGATAGTAGTATTTGTTTATTACTACGTAGGAAACACAGCCTTTGTCCATACACATGTAGTCGATCATTTCCTCGTAACTCACTCCCACCCCTACCTTCCGGGTATGCACCATTCGCACACGGAGGCACAGTGGGAAACCGTCTCTTGGTTCAATTTATTATGCCTGGATAGTTCGCATGAGTTACCGATAGTTCCCTTTATTTTATTTTTCCTAAGTTTCATCTTCCTGTTGCATGGAGCAAACCGGATTGTTCGCACGGCCCGGTCTTTCCATTTACGTTCTCCACCCTGTCATGTATGCTGAGAACAGATTTTGTTATTTAAGTTTCGTATGTAGCCTGAAAGGCAGAGCATATGCGAAACCTTAATCTGTTATTCCCAAAATACATGAAGAAAAACGAGTTCTTATCATAACGACAAAGAAATGAAATACATATATTTATTGTGCCTGACCGGCATGATGTGCTATGCCTGTACCGGTCAGCAAAAAGAACAGGAAAACCAGGAATTTTCTGTCTCAGGAGATACTATTGTGGTATTTTCGGAATCCCCCATCGCCAAGAAACTGAAAATAAGCGAAGTTCAGAAAGAATTGCATGAAACGACATTCACAGTTTCGGGCATCGTGAAAGCCATCCCCAATCATTATGCAGAAATAGCCTCTCCGTTTGCAGGACGGGTGACGCGTTCCTTTATCCGTCTGGGACAAAAAGTGGATAAAGGCAGTCCCTTGTTTGAAATCAGTTCGCCCGACTTCTTTGAAACCGGAAAAGTCTACTACCAGGCAAAGCAGGAAATGGAACTGGCTTCCAAGAATCTGCGCCGCGAACAGGATTTGTATGCACACAAAGTAAGTGCGCAAAAAGAAGTGGAAGAAGCCGAAGTGAACTATGAATTGAAAAAGAAAGATTATGAAAATGCGTTGGCTGCCCTGAAAGTATTCCAGATAGAACCGGACCAGTTAGTACTGGGTCAGCCTATGATTGTCCGCTCACCCATTTCCGGTGAAATAGTGAAGAATAATATTGTAATCGGGCAATTCATGAAAGACGATGCCGACCCGGTGGCCGTAGTAGCCGATCTGAATGAAGTATGGGTAGCTGCCAATGTGAAAGAAAAGGATATGTCCCTGCTCTCTTCACTGAAAAAGGTGGAAATATCCCTGGTCTCGCAATCAAATCAGACCTTCAGCGGTACAATCTATCATATCAACGAAATGCTGGATGAAGATACGCGTTCGGTAGAAGTATTAGTGGCATGCGATAATAAAGAGCGACTGATGAAGCCTGCCATGTATGCCACAGTGAAACTGACTGACGAACCTGCTGAAAGCATTCTGATCCCGACTTCCGCCATTTTGCAGGAAGAAGAACAGGCGTATGTACTGGTCTCTTCGGGTAACAATAAATTCCTGAAACGGAAAGTGGAAACTTCTGCTACGGATGGTGACAAGAGTGTCATTACTTCCGGCCTGCAATCCGGAGAAAAGTATGTTTCAGACGGTGCTTTCTATCTGCTGAACGCCAACTAAACACCGGGGTTACATAGTATGAAGAAGTTGATTTTTCTGGCGATACATCGTCGAGGACTGATGTTCGTATTGTTTGCCTTCATTGCCGTGGTGGGTTACTATTCATGGACAAGACTGGCAATAGATGCTTATCCGGATATTGCGGATACCACCGTACAGATTGTGACACAAGTGCCGGGACTGGCTGCCGAAGAGATAGAACAGCAAATCACAATTCCCATTGAACGGGCCGTAAACGGTCTGCCGGGACTGAACGTGATGCGAAGTAAAAACACTTTCGGACTGAGCACCGTGGTACTGGTGTTTGATGACGGAATTGATGACTACTGGGCACGCCAGCGTGTGCAGGAGCGCTTGGTAGATGTAGAATTACCTTATGGTGCCGTACCGGGGCTGAATCCCCTGACCTCGCCTACCGGAGAGATATTCCGCTACGTCATTGAAAGCGATAATCTGGACCTGCGTGAGATCACCGATTTGCATAAATGGGTGATTATCCCCCGGTTGAAGCAAGTGACAGGCGTAGCCGATGTAAGCAACTACGGTGGCATCACTACCCAGTATCAGATCGAACTGAATCCACGTAAGATGGAAGAGTACGATATTTCCCTTTCTGACGTGACCGAAAAAGTTGAAATGAACAATGTGAACGCCGGAGGAAGTATGTTGAGCCGGGGTGATCTGAGTTATGTAATTCGTGGCATCGGTCTGGTGAAGGATTTGAAAGATTTAGGACGTATCGTTATCAAAACAGATAATGGAGTACCTGTGTATCTGGATGATATCGGAAAACTGAAATATGGCAGCTTGGAGCGCAAGGGCGTACTGGGCTTTTATGATGGCAAACGTAATTTTTCTGACGGCGTAGAAGGCATTGTGCAAATGTTGCGCGGTCAGAATCCCTCACAAGTGCTCGAAGGAGTACATGCCGCTATTGACGAACTGAATAACGAAGTACTGCCCAAAGGCACACACATCCATCCTTTTATGGATCGCACGAACCTGGTGGATATGACCTTACACACGGTTTCGCATACACTGTTTATGGGTATGATCCTGGTGATATTGGTACTGATTCTCTTTTTAGGAAGCTGGCGGGGTGCATTGCTCGTTGCCGTCACTATTCCCCTATCGCTACTGATAGCTTTTATCCTGATGCACGTGACGGATATACCTGCCAACCTGCTTTCATTGGGAGCTATTGACTTCGGTATCCTGGTAGACGGCTCTATCGTGATGATGGAAACGATTCTGAAGAAGCGTGAACGGCATCCCGATGAAGTATTGGAAGAAGATTCCATCTTACGACGTACAACGGAAGTCGCCCGCCCTATCTTCTTCTCTATCCTTATTATTATAACCGCTTATTTGCCCCTGTTTGCCTTCGAACATATCGAGAAGAAACTGTTTACACCGATGGCATATACAGTGGGATATGCACTGATAGGCGCTCTGTGTGTAGCATTGTTTCTAATTCCGGGACTGGCATATATGGCTTACCGTAAGCCTCGGAAAGTATATCATAACCGTTGGTTGGAAAAATTGCAGATGCTGTATCACGCACAAGTGGTTCGTGTAATTGACTGCCCGAAAGCCGTATTGGGAGTATTGGCAGGAATCCTGGTTTTAGCAGGTGTTTTGAGCTATACGGTGGGAAAAGATTTCCTTCCTCCCCTGGACGAAGGGGCTATCTGGATTCAGGTACAATTGCCTCCGGGTATCTCTATCGAGCGTTCCAAAGAGATGGGAGCTGAATTAAGAAATAAATTGGGGCAGTTTCCGGAAGTCTCGTACGTAATGACACAGGTGGGACGTGACGATGAAGGTGCAGAAGCCTTTTCCCTTTCGCACATCGAGTGTGGTGTAGGATTGAAACCTTACGATAGCTGGACTACAGGACGCAATAAAGCCAAGCTGATTGAAGCGATGAATGATACGCTCATGACCATGCCGGGATATTCGGTAGGTTTCTCCCAGCCGATTATTGACATGGTGATGGACCAGATAGCAGGTGCGCACAGTGATCTTGCACTGAAGATATACGGGGAAGATATCACGGAAACGCGTCATATTGCCGATAAGGTTGTCAATGTCATCAAGCAGATACCGGGCGCGACGGATGTTGCCGTAGATCAGGAACCTCCCCTTCCCCAACTTCAGATTATAGCAGACCGTGACCGTATTGCCCAATACGGATTGAATGTCTCGGACGTGGCCGATCTGATAGAACTCGCCATTGGCGGCAAGGCTATTTCGCAAATCTTTGTAGGTAGCAAGTCGTATGACGTCATCTGCCGTTTCAGCGAAGAGACGCGCAATACACCGGAACGCATCGGAAACCTGATGCTGACTTCGGGCACAGGTGCCAAGATACCATTGAGTCAGGTTGCGGAAAGCAAACTGACCACAGGGGCAAGCACCATTTCACGCGAGATGAATAAGCGCCACCTTACAATCCGTGTCAATCTGCGTGGTATCGACCTGACTTCTTTCTTGCAGAAAGCGAACAGGATGATTGATGACCAGGTGAAATACAACCATGAAGATTTTCATCTGAAATGGGCGGGACAGTTTGAAAACCAGCATCGTGCATACAATCGTTTGGGCGTGGTAGTTCCGTTGGCATTGGGCATTATGTTACTGCTATTGTTTGCCGCCCTCGGCAAATTCCGGCAAGCGGCTTTATTGATGTGTATCATTCCGTTGGCACTCTTCGGAGGTATGCTTGCACTGAATGTACGGGGAATGACGCTGAATGTATCTTCTGCCGTAGGCTTCATCGCTCTGATTGGTGTAGCTATTCAGAATGGAGTGATTATGATTTCGCATATCAATAATTTGCGCGAACGGGGGCGCGACTTGCGCGATGCTGTGGTTACCGGTGTGCGCCATCGTTTCCGTCCCATTCTGATGACGGCTACTGTTGCTGTGCTGGGTTTGCTTCCGGCATCCCTGAGTACGGGAATTGGTTCCGATGTACAGCGTCCGCTGGCAACGGTTATTGTATACGGATTGCTGTTTGCTACTGTGGTGACACTGTATATCCTCCCCACTTTATATTATATGATGGAAAAAAAGGAAGATAAAAAGGATGAAAATGAAAAGATATAATATTGCGTTGTTTACCCTTATCGTCTGTGCCTGTTCAGTGCAGGCACAGACTGTAGAACCGATTACTTATAAGCAGTATATGCATAAAGTAAGTGCTGACAATCTGGAATATGCAGCGGAGAAGATGAATGTCAGCGCCGCACATGCAGATGTGATAGCTGCCAAAGTATTTGATGATCCGTCGCTCTCTTTTACTTATTCCAACAATGAAGATCATACTTTGCAAATGGGGCAAAGCTATGAACTGGAACTTTCGCAGAACGTAACTTTAGGAAGACGTACGGCCGGCATCAAGTTGGCACGCAGCCAGAATGAACTGGCGGAGATTGTGCTGGATGATTATTTCCGGAATTTACAGGCGGACGCTACCATTGCTTATCTGGAAGTAATGAAGCAAAAACAACTCAGTGACATCAAGAGAAGTGCATGGAGCAATATGTACGACCTGGCGAAATCCGATAGTATCCGTCTGGCATCCGGCAAGATCATGGAAGTGGAAGCCATACAAAGCAGGCTGGAAGCGGATATCATGTATAACGAGGTGCTGCAAGCTGAGACGGACTTAAAGCAGGCATATATGCAACTGTCCCTCTTTGTCGGAACCACAGTTACAGATACGCTGTTTCATCCGGTGGAAGAACTGAAAAAGCCGGAACAGGTATTTGTGCTGAACGGATTGATTGAGGGAGCTATAGAACATCGCTCCGATTTACTGGCAGCTTTGAAGAATACGGAGGTTGCACGCCGTGAACTGATTCTGGCTAAGCGTGAAAAGCGTCCTGATGTGGAGTTTTCATTAGGATGGAGCCATAACAAGCGTGTGCGCAATGAAGAAGCACCTGCTCCGGCATTCAATGGAGTCAGTGCGGGGATTGCGATTCCTTTAAGCTTCTCTTCTCTGAACAGAGGTGCGGTCAATGCTGCCCGTTTCCGTGCCCGCCAGGCAGAATTGCAATATGAGCAAATGTGCTTGCAGGTACAACGAGAAGTTATGGGAGCTTATCAGCAATTCCAATCGCAGGCACTTCAAGTGAAACATTACGAAGGCGGAATTCTGAAACAGGCGCAGGATGTACTTGAAGGGAAAATATACAGTTATAACCGGGGTGAAGTTTCCCTGTTGGAAATACTGAATGCACAACGGACGTATGATGAAGTTCAGGCGCAATATATAGAAACGCTGTTTAATTATAATGCGGCACTCGTTGAGCTGGAACGCAGCTGCGGAATTTGGGATATAAAGGGATAAATTGTTGATAATACAAAAATGAGGGTATGTAAACTTTTACAATATCCTCTTTTTTTGTATCATTGCAAACATAATTCTCTAAAGAACATACTATTATGAAAACTAAACTTTTATTATTTGCCGTATTTCTATTGGTGTGCAGCACTGCATTCAGTCAGGAAAGTGATAATGCGAAGTACATTGAAATTACCGGAACTTCGGAAATAACCCTTGTGCCCGATGAGATTCATTATCTTATTGAGATTAAAGAATATTGGGAAGAGGAATTTGACGGAAAGTCCAAACCGGAGAATTATCGGACCAAAGTACCACTGATCGGAATAGAGCGAAATTTAAGGGCTGCCTTGCGAAAGATCGGGATTCCGGAAGACGCCATCCGTACACAAGAAGTAGGTGACTATTGGCGTGAACGCGGACTTGAATTCCTGGTATCCAAACGGTTTGATATTACATTGACCGATTTTAGTCAGATAGATGAGATTCTAAAGGTTATCGACACGAAAGGTGTCAACTACATGCGTATCGGAGAACTGAAAAACAAGGATATGCAGGTCTATCGGCAACAAGGCAAAATAGAGGCACTGAAAGCCGCACAAAAGAAAGCTGAATATTTGGTGGAAGCATTAGGCAAACGCCTGGGAGATGTCATTCGCATTGTCGAACCGCAGGAAAGTGCAGGTTATTCCCGGTATTTTGCAGCCCAGAGCAATGTAAGTTCATCACAGGCAGAAGCTTACGATGCTTTCCGTACGATAAAACTGAATTATTCGATGCTGGTGAGGTTCGAGATAAAGTAGAATCGTACGGAGAGCAACAAAAGACTCTATTTCTTCATCCTCACCTCATACAAGTCATTTCTCCTGTCTTTCAGATTGCGCACACTGCCATAAGTATGCAATTCATTCAATAAATCCAGATCCACATCAGATACCAGTATCATTTCTGTATTCGGTGTGGCTTCTGCACGCTTGCCATCCGTCGGAAATGCAAAGTCGCAGGGAGTAAATACACCTGATTGTGCATACTGAATATCCATATTGTGCACGCGCGGAAGATTACCTACACTACCGGCAATGACAACGAAACATTCATTTTCGATGGCACGGGCATGGGCGCATACCTTTACACGTGAGTAAGCATTTTGCGTATCCGTCAGGAAAGGAACGAATAAAATCTGCATGCCCTGGTCTGCCATAATACGGGATAATTCCGGAAATTCCACATCATAGCAAATCAGCACACCGATCTTAGCACAGTCCGTATCGAATGTCTGTAAAGCCTTTCCGCCACTTAATCCCCAGCTTTTTATTTCATCGGGTGTGACGTGCAACTTCTCATACATCTCAAAACTACCATCGCGACGACAAAGGAAACCGACATTATACAAAAGTCCATCTTCTTTAATAAGCGGCATGCTACCCGTAATGATATTGATATTGTAACTGATAGCCAACTTTACAAATCGTTCTCTAATCTCCTCAGTATAAGCCGCCAGTCCGCGAATGGCCTGTGACTCCCCTTCATTATTGAATTTTGCCATCAGCGGTGCATTGAAGTATTCGGGGAAAAGGATGAAGTCACTCTTATAATCGGATACGGCATCCACAAAGAATTCTACCTGTTCAAACAGGTCATCCAGCGTTTGATAACTACGCATCTGCCACTGCACCAATCCTACGCGCACGGTGGTTTTCGGTGCAATATATTCTTCCGTAGGTTCCTGATAGTAAATGTTATCCCATTGCAACAGACAAGCATAATGCTTGGACTCTTCATCATTAGGCAGGTAATTGCGCATCACCTTGCGTACGTGGAAATCATTGGAAAGCTGAAAGGTCAATACGGGGTCGAAAATTTCTTTCTGCTTTACCTTATCTATATACTCTTTCGGGCGGAGTTGATCCGAGTATTTATAATAGTTGGGAATACGCCCACCGAACATAATAGCTTTCAGATTCAGAGTTTCGCAAAGCTCCTTGCGGTATTCGTACATACGGCGTGCCAGGCGAAGTCCACGGTATTGGGGATGAATAAAGACTTCAATACCATATAATATATTGCCTTTAGGATTATGGGTATTGAAGGTTTCTTTACCCGTCACCTGTGCATAAGTATGATCGTTCTTCACATCATCGTAATTCACAATGATGGAAAGTGCGCAGCCGACAATCTTTTCGTCTACCACGGTTACAATCTGTCCTTCGGGGAAAATTCGGATGAGTTTTTCAATTTGTTTGTGTGTCCAAAACACATCGCTGCCATCCGTATATACACGGGTGAATGATTGCGCCAGTTGCTCGTAGTCTTCTATCTGTAAATTACGCAACTGTACTTTGTTGATTTTCAATGAGTCCATAATGTCTCTTTTTTATACCAAAAGTTAAATCCACTGCAAAGGTACGGTTTAAACTTATACATTGTCTCCCGGAATGCATATTTTTGTAAGAGACTGATTTTGCAATAAAAAAGAAATGAAGATTTAACACTTTAGGGATAAGAGTATTTTGCTTTTTTTATACTTTTGCATCGTTTTCTACAACTTTCAGTTTATTTCTTATTTAATTTTTTTAAATCATGGCTAAAAAGATGTTATTCCTGTTTGTGCTTTTGCTTTCCCTTACAGGAATGCTCAAGGCACAGGTAACTACTGCCGGAATGAGTGGTAAAGTGATGGCTGACGAAGAATCTGTCATCGGCGCTACGGTTGTAGCCGTACACGAACCTTCCGGAACCAGTTACGGTACTGTTACCAATGTAGACGGACGTTTCAGTCTGCAAGGTATGCGCTCCGGTGGTCCTTACAAGGTGACGGTATCTTACATCGGTTATCAGACGGCAATCTATACAGGTATCCAGTTGCAACTGGGTGAAACTTATTCATTGAATGTAACCCTGCACGAAGCTTCGGAATTATTGGGAGAAATCACTATTACAGCCAGTAAGTCAAAGTTCAGTGCTGAAAAGACGGGAGCTACTACCAATATTTCTTCTGAACAACTCACCACATTGCCCAGCATTAACCGCAGTATCAGCGACTTTACCCGCATCTCTCCATATGCGTCAGGAAACAGTTTTGGAGGCCGTGACGGACGCTCCAATACGTTCACGGTAGACGGTGCGAACCTGAATAACAACTTCGGTCTGTCGTCTGGTTTGCCAGGCGGTGGAAATCCGATTTCACTGGATGCCATTGATGAAGTACAGGTTGTGATTGCCCCATACGACGTGCGTCAGGCAAACTTTATCGGTGCAGGCATCAATGCTATTACGAAATCGGGTACAAACGCTTATAGAGGTAGCGCTTATATGTACTTCAACAATGAAGTGATGCGCGGTAACAAAATTGGCGATACTGATTTCGGTGCGCGTGCCGAAGAGTCCAAGACTGTTTACGGTGCTACATTTGGTGGTCCTATCATTAAAGACAAGCTGTTCTTCTTTGCAAATGTAGAGTATGAGAAGAGTCCGCAGCAAGTGATTACATGGCGTGCGGCAAAAGAAGGAGAAACTCCGAATAACTCTACGATTTCACGAACTACGGAAGCTGATCTGGCGGAATTCTCCCAGATTCTGAAAGGTAAATACGGATACAATACCGGTTCGTTCACAGATTTCCCTGCCGATGTCACCAACCTGAAGTTGCTGGGACGTATTGACTGGAATATCAATCAGGGAAATAAGTTGAGTGTACGCTATAACTTTACCAATAACAAAACCTGGGAAGCACCCAATGGTAGTTCGGGAAATACCGGGTATCGTTTGGCATACAACCGTGTTTCGGCATATTCCATGTCCTATGCAAACTCTTGTTATTCGTTGCAGAACATTGTAAACTCGGCTACTGCCGAATTGAACAGCCGTTTCTCTTCCAATATTTCCAATCAACTGTTGTTTACATACAGTGACATGAAGGATGAACGCGGTACAAACTCCAGCCCCTTCCCTTTCATTGATATTATGGCCGGATACTACGAAAACGGTAATCAGATATTAGAGCCTTACATGACTGCCGGTTACGAGTTGTTTACCTATAACAACCTGGTGAAGAATACGGTTATGACTATTGTGGATAACTTCACCTATTATCTGGGAGCTCATAAACTGACGGCAGGTATCAGCTACGAACGTCAGAAAGCCGGGAACTCGTATATGCGTAACGGAACCGGATATTATCGCTATTCCAGCTTCGAGGATTTCAAGAATGGAGCTGCACCTGAGTCATTTGCCTTGGCTTACGGGTACAATGGTAATACAAAACCTTCTGCGGACGTGAAATTCGGCCAGTTGGGTGTTTATCTGCAAGATGAATGGAACATACGCGATAACTTTAAATTGACCGCCGGTATACGTATGGATAATCTCAGTTTCCTGAATGATATTATGCGCAATCAGGCTATCTACGATCTGGACTTCAACGGTATACATATTGATACGGGGGCATGGCCCGATAGCAAACTGCAATTTTCTCCGCGTGTGGGTTTCACCTGGGATGTGTTCAATGATAAGACTTTAAAAGTGCGTGGTGGATCAGGATTCTTCACCGGACGTATTCCTCTGGTATTCTTTACAAATATGCCTACCAACTCGGGTATGATTCAAAATCTGGTAAGTATTACAACCAGATATAAGGATGGTGTTGTAACCAGTCGCGATCCCCGCCTGGAATTACTGAAAGGTAATATGATAACAGACGTAAACCAGATGATTTCCACATTGGGGCTTCCTACCTTTATCAGTCCGGAAGAAGGTGTGTTGCCAAGCTCCGTAGTGGGTATAGATCCGGACTTCAAGATGCCGCAAGTCTGGAAAACCTCATTAGCTTTGGATTACCAGCTGCCTGTATCTTTCCCGCTGACGGTTACACTGGAAGGAATGTTCTCTAAAGATATCAATGCGGTGCGCCAATACAACTACAACGTACAGGCTCCGGATAAAGATACATGGTCACGTTTTAACGGACCGGATGATCGTTACATTTATCCTGAAAACTTCCTGCAACACACGAATATCAGTAATGCAAACGTATTGACCAACACTTCCAAAGGTTGGGGATGGACAGGCAACATCACCGTAATGGCAGAACCCGCCAAGAATGTGAACATTATGGCAGCCTATACTCATACCGAGTCAAAGGAAATCAGTGGTATGCCTGGTTCGGACGCTAACTCTGCCTGGACAAACGTTCCATCCATCAACGGACCGAACAGCTCGGGACTCATGCGTTCGCAATATGTCACTCCCAACCGTGTAGTTGCTTCCATTAACTGGCGCGTACATTTGAATAAGAAGACATCTTCAAACTTCAGTCTCTTTTATAGCGGATATTCATCCAGTGGTTATAGTTTTATGTACTCTAATGATATGAATGGCGATGGTGTAACCAATGATCTTATTTATATCCCGAAGACTAAAGATGAAATCAAGTTCACGAGTGCCGAAGATGCAGATGCTTTCTGGAAGTTTGTGAATCAAGACCCTTATCTGAAGAAGCATAAAGGCGAATATGCCGAAGCTTATTCGGCACGTGCTCCCTGGGTACACCGCTTTGATTTCCGTTGGAGTCGTGACTTCTTCGTGAAGATTGGCAAAACTAAGAATACGCTGCAACTCAGCCTGGATATCCTGAATATAGGTAACTTGCTGAACAGCAAATGGGGTGTAACGAAAAACATGTCCGGCGCTAATGGTGGACGAATTCTGACCTATAAAGGTAAGGATGAGAGCAACACTCCTATTTTCTCTATGTACAAAGACAGTGACGGTAATTATCCTACCGGAAGCTTCACCCGAAACCTGAATTACAGCGAATGTTGGAAGCTTCAGATCGGTCTGCGATACGTATTCAATTAAAGCTTCAGAACGTATATTTATCAAAAAAAGAAAAGGTGCAACCGGTCGTTTCGGTTGCACCTTTTTGCATTTATAAGATCTTAAAGGAGAGAGAATTTTATTTGTTTTTTCTCCAGAGTTTACTCATATCTTCCAGAGTCTTACCCTTCGTTTCGGGTACCCAACGCCAAACGAAGAAGGCAGCTGCAACACAGATGATGCCATACAAACTGTATGCGAACATCGGACTGAAGTCGTACAGTGCCGGGAATGTAGAGGATATGATATAGTTGAAAATCCATTGGAAAGCTACTGCAATAGCTACGGCTTTGCCACGGATGGTATTCGGGAAGATTTCTGAAATCAATACCCAGCAAATCGGTCCCCATGACATCATGAAGAATGCTGCGTATACAATTACGGAAAGTACCGGAACGATACCCTTGATACCCATGCTGTCGCACATTGCCACTGCAAATGCACCTACTGCCATACCGATAGAACCGATAATCAGCAACGGCTTGCGTCCGAAACGGTCTACAGTAAAGATAGCTACAAGCGTAAATACAATGTTTACAATACCCATGATAACAGTTTGCATCATACCACCACCTTCAGCACCTGCGTTTTCAAAAATGCGCGGAGCATAGTAGAGTACGGCATTGATACCGATGGCTTGCTGGAATACGGAAAGCAAAATACCGATAACGATAACTGCCACACCATAAGAGAACAGTTTCTCTGTCTTTTCCTTGGAAGTAGCCTTGATTTCTGCCAGAATTTCTTTTGCTTTGTTTGCACCATTCACCTTCTCCAGGATAGAGTATGCCTTTTCGTCCTGATGTACCAGCACCAGATAACGCGGGGTCTTCGGTACGAAGAAAAGAAGGAAACCAAATAATGCAGCCGGGAATGCTTCCGAGCCGAACATATAACGCCAGCCGGTTTGCACGCTCCACATATCCGAAGCGGCGTTCACTGACAATATGCCTTCAGCGCTTTTATCGATAATAGGATTTGTGTGGTCGCCCATAATCAGGAAGTTGACGAAGTAAACCACCAACATACCGAAGATAATGGCAAACTGGTTACAAGATACCAGCGTTCCACGAATATTAGAGGGTGCAATTTCTGCGATGTACATCGGACATACGGCAGAGGCAAGACCTACACCGATACCGCCCAATACGCGATACAAATTGAATGCGATGAGCAATTCCATGTTTGGCTCACCGTAGTTGAAGAATAAAAATTCGGGATAGTAAGAACCCAATGCAGACAGGAAGAACAGCACGGATGCCAGTCTCAGAGAGTTGCGTCGTCCCAAGCGGGAAGCGAAGAAACCGGAAAGAGCACCACCGATCACACAGCCGATAAGTGCACTGGAAGAAGTGATACCGTGCATCACCTTGTCATATTGGAAATCCGTAGCCATCAGGAAGAAAGCTTCCAAGCCCTTCTCCGCACCCGAGATTACCGCCGTATCGTAACCGAACAGCAGGCCTCCCAGAATGGCAACGGTTGTAATAGAATACAGGTAGAGTTTACTACCATTGTTAGCATCATTCATGATAAAAAAGATTAGGTTGATAAATGAGTAAAAAGTGATAAAGAGATAAGGTGGTAGAGTGCCCTCACCCTACCACCTTATTATATTAGCAATACATATTCACGATTGCTTCATACAATTCCTGCTTACCGCTGGTTTGTTTCGGTTCGCCGTTAGCTTTCGCATAAGCTACAACATCTTCCAAAGACAATTTGCCTTCTTCGAATTCCTTACCCTTGCCACCGTCGAATGATGCGTAACGGTCAGCCAACATCTTCTTGTAAGGAGATTCTTCCAGTAATTTAGCTGCACTTTCCAGAGCACGTGCCATAGCATCCATACCTGCAATGTGAGCGATGAAGATATCTTCCAGATCGGTAGAGTTACGACGAGTCTTGGCGTCGAAGTTAGTACCGCCATTGCCCAAACCACCGTTGCGGATGATCTGCATCATAGCCTGAGTCAATTCGTAGTTATCGATAGGGAATTGGTCAGTATCCCAACCGTTCTGATAGTCACCACGGTTAGCATCGATAGAACCCAACATGCCGTTGTCAACAGCTACAGCCAATTCGTGTTCGAAAGTATGGCCGGCTAAAGTTGCGTGGTTAACCTCAATGTTTACTTTGAAATCCTTATCCAGACCGTGAGCTTTCAGGAAGCCGATCACTGTTTCAGTATCTACGTCATACTGATGTTTTGTCGGTTCCATCGGTTTCGGTTCAATCAGGAAAGTACCTTTGAAGCCACGAGCACGTGCATAGTCACGAGCGATAGTCAACATCTTTGCAAGGTGTTCTTTTTCACGTTTCTGGTCAGTGTTCAGCAAAGACATGTAACCTTCGCGACCGCCCCAGAACACATAGTTTGAACCACCCAGTTCGATAGTAGCGTCAATAGCGTTCTTGATCTGAACAGCAGCGCGTGCTACAACGTCGAAATCAGGATTGGTAGCGGCACCGTTCATATAACGTGCATGACCAAATACGTTGGCAGTACCCCACAACAACTTGACACCAGTTTCAGCCTGTTTTTCTTTTGCATAAGCTACGATAGCTTTCAGATTAGCTTCATATTCTTCGATGCTTGCACCTTCAGAAATCAGGTCTACATCGTGGAAGCAATAGTATTCGATACCCATCTTCTGCATGAATTCGAAACCTGCATCCAATTTATTTTTAGCTGCTTGCAAAGCGTCAGAGTCACCATTCCAAGGGAATTGTTTCGTTCCGCCACCGAATTGGTCACCACCTTCTGCGCAGAGAGTGTGCCACCAAGCCATAGCAAACTTCAACCAATCTTTCATCTTCTTACCCATGATTACCTTCTCAGCATCGTAGTAACGATATGCCATCGGGTTCATACTCTCTT
>ERZ773162.1771-NODE-1771-length-15991-cov-3.697415_pt1 | contig 15991 bp, 8 predicted proteins | sample MGYA00511113_ERZ773162 | MGnify/ENA primary metagenome ERZ773162 (study PRJEB29015, sample SAMEA2737807) | human gut metagenome | biome: human gut; feature: human-associated habitat; material: faeces | place: China | collected 2012 ... | reverse complement strand
GCGGCGTAAGTGAATATTCCACTTTCGGCGGAACTACGGGATAAACTTTTCGTGCAATCAGTCCGTCATTTTCAAGTTCGCGGAGCTGTTTTGTAAGCATTTTCGGCGTTGCGGATGAAAGCAATTTTTGTAATTGCCCAAAACGTAATGTTTTACCCGATAAGTGCCATAATATAAGTGGCTTGTATTTTCCGCCCACTATTTCAAGTGTTGCCTCAACAGGGCATATATAATCGTGGTTCATATGTATTACCTCCAATCCATACTATCATAAATGATAGTATCTATCAAAAAAGTGCATACTTGAAAAATAAATAATTTACGATATAATAATATCATAAACAATAAATAAATTCAATCAAAATATTCAGGACGGTGATAATGTGACTGAAAAATTTAATGTAACGGGAATGACGTGCAGTGCGTGCAGCGCACACGTTGAAAAAAACGTCAAAAAACTTAACGGTGTGAAATCTGTAAACGTAAATTTGTTGCAGAATAATATGCACGTTGATTTTGATGAAACGGCTGTAAGCGTTGACGATATTATAAACGCAGTTGTTTCGGGGGGATACGGTGCGTCTGTTGTGGGGAAAAAACAAGAAAAGAAAGACAACAAAATCGACAATGAAATTTCAAATATGAAGTTCAGACTTATTGTGTCACTTGTTTGCCTTGTGCCGCTAATGTACATTTCAATGGGACATATGTGGGGTTGGCCGTTTTTGAGCGTGTTTCATGGTGCAGAAAACGGAATAACATTTGCACTTACGCAAATGCTGTTGACGTTGCCGATAATGTATGTCAACAGAAAATACTATATAACAGGTTTTAAGACGTTGTTTCACGGTGCACCGAATATGGATTCGCTGATAGCGATAGGTTCGGGCGCGGCATTCGCGTATGGAATCATTGCAATATATTGCATAGGATACGGACTCGGACACGGTGACAAGGAATTTGCACATTCATATATGATGAATTTGTATTTTGAGTCGGCGGCAATGATACTTGCACTCATAACCCTCGGAAAATTTCTTGAATCGAGGGCAAAAGGGAAAACATCACAGGCGATAGAAAAACTTATTGATTTATCGCCGAAAACGGCAGTTGTAATTCGTGACGGAAAAGAAGTTACAGTCGGTGTAGATGACGTGCAAATCGGTGAAATTGTCGTTGTAAAAGCAGGACAATCAGTTCCGCTGGACGGTGTTATCGTTGAGGGTAACGGTGCGATAGATGAGTCGGCTATTACAGGCGAGAGTATCGCGGTTGAAAAAAATGTCGGTGATAAGGTTATCGGAGCTACTATAAATAAATCGGGATATTTTAAATTTAAGGTTGAAAAAGTCGGTGAAGATACTGCATTGTCACAGATTATACATCTTGTGGAAGAAGCTTCGGCATCAAAAGCACCGATTGCAAAGCTTGCCGATAAGGTCAGCGGTATATTTGTACCGGTTGTAATATCAATCGCAGTGATTACGATTATAGTGTGGTTGCTTTTGGGTAAAGGCGTTAGTTTTGCACTTTCAATGGGAATATCGGTACTTGTAATTTCTTGCCCGTGTGCGTTGGGATTGGCAACGCCGACTGCAATAATGGTCGGTACAGGCAAGGGCGCGCAGTACGGAATACTTACAAAGTCAGCCGAAAGTCTTGAAACAGCACATCAGGTTGATACGGTCGTACTTGATAAAACAGGCACGATAACAGAGGGTAAGCCTTCTGTAACGGATATAGCACCTGTCGGAATTTCCGATAAGGAACTTTTACAGATTGCAGCGTCAATAGAATATTTGTCGGAACACCCTCTTGCAAAGGCGATTGTTGAAAAAGCCGACGGCTTGGAATTTAGTGATGTTGCAGATTTTGAACAGATTGTCGGACAAGGTGTAAAAGGCAATGTTGACGGAAAGAAAGTTTTAGCCGGAAACTATAAGATGATGCGTGAAAACAATATTGAAGTATCGGAAGATGAAATATTCGCGAATGACGGAAAAACATCATTGTATTTTGCGGTGGATAATAAGTTTGTCGGAATAATCGCAGTTGCCGATACCATAAAGGAAACAAGCAGGCAAGCGATAGAAGATATGCGTAATATGGGACTTGACGTAATAATGCTTACGGGTGACAATGCCGTTACGGCAAATGCAATTAAAAACAAGCTGCCGTTAAGCAGTGCCGTTGCGGAGGTGTTGCCGTCAGACAAGGAAGAAGAAGTAAGAAAACTTCAGCAGAGCGGTCACAAGGTTGCAATGGTCGGTGACGGAATTAATGACGCACCTGCTTTGACTCGTGCAGACGTTGGTATTGCTATCGGTGCGGGAACGGATATAGCTATTGAATCGGCTGATATTGTATTGATGAAAAGCGATTTGCAGGACGTTGTTACATCAATAGAGCTAAGCCACTCGGTAATCAAAAATATAAAAGAAAATCTATTCTGGGCATTTTTCTATAATGCACTCGGAATACCGATTGCGGCAGGTGTTTTGTACGGTATAGCAGGATTGAAATTAAATCCTATGATTGCCGCACTTGCTATGAGTTTCAGTTCGGTATTCGTTGTGTCAAATGCGTTGAGATTGAGATTTTTCAAACCAAAACGCAATAATATTAAAACTGTAAAAAATGAAAAGGAGAATATAACTATGACAAAGACAATTAAAATTAACGGAATGATGTGTTCACACTGTACAGGCAGAGTTGGAGAGGTGCTAAACGCAATAGACGGAGTAAGTGCGGAAGTTTCACTTGATAACGGCGGTCAGGCTGTTGTAACACTTGCAAAAGACGTGTCGGACGATGTGCTTAAAAAAGCCGTTGTTGACGCAGGATATGAAGTTGTAGGTATAGAATAAGAATTAAGCAAAATTTGGATTGTAGACAAAACCGATATGGTTTTGTCTACTTTATTTTTTTGATGCCGATAACCTTAATTATATAATATTTAATTGCATATATTCCATTATTTAAGTTTTACATAAATCCGATTTTGTGATATACTATAAAATGTATTGTTTTTTATATGGAGGAATGTTTTGTGAGGAAGAAAATTTTATTTTTTGCAATGACACTTTTGTTGCTTACGGGAATAACTGCAAGTGCAGATGTTTTGGGTGAGCAAAACGGCGGTTGGAGTACGTATATGGGAGCATTTACATACTTTCATAATGTACAGTTCAATTCGGACAGCGTCGGTAAGCAAAATGAATATTATGTTGAATATACACCTAATGAGGACGCCGTACCGATTGTTGTGAACGGTGCGAGCATATGGGGAACGAGAAATATTAAACAGGCAGAGCAATATATGCAGGAGAACGGTTTAAGACCGCTTGCCGGAATTAATGCCGATTATTTTTCATTCAAGACAGGTATTCCGATGGGTTATACAATAGCCGACGGCGAAATTATATCAAAGGAATACGGCGGACAGGACGCGGTCGGTTTCAGAAGTGACGGAACGGGTTTTATAAAGTGGCTTGACATTCAGACAACAGTGACGGACGGCGAAAAATCGATTGACGTTATGTATATAAATAAGTGGTGTCAGGCGGGATTTGATCCTGTTTATCTTTTGACGGACAAATTCGGAGAAACGACAAAAACTCAATCGGAATGTATTTTTGTTATTTGCACACCTAACGAGGGCAGACTGCACGTGGACGAAACAATGTCGCTTACTGTTGACGATGTGTTCATATATAACGGCGAGATAGAAATTCCTGAGGGTAAGGTTGTTTTGCTTATGGATACAAGCGGTGTAAGTGAATATTATGACTTTTTGAGCAGACTTCATGCAGGTCAGACTTTAACGGTCGCAAATCAGGCGGTCGGAGATGACGGTACTTGGAAAACAGCTGAAAATGCGGTAAGCAGTGTCGGCGGCAGACTTGTAACAAACGGAGTGGCAAATTCCAATTTTGAAGCCGGTGCGGCACCGAGAACGGCTGTCGGAATAAAAGCAGACGGCAATATTATTTTCTATACGCTTGACGGCAGACAGTCGGGTTACAGCTATGGCGCTCAACTTAAAACACTTGCGAAACGTATGGTTGAGCTTGGGTGTGTTGACGCGTTAAATCTTGACGGCGGCGGTTCGACAACCATTTCTGCGTGGTTTCCGGGAAAAGACAATACAATGGTTGTAAATTCACCGTCGGACGGTTATTTGAGAAGTGTTGCAAATTATATTTTCTTAAAGGACAATCGCGAGAGAACGAATATTCCGTGGATAATCAATATTACAGGCGGAACTAATAATAACTATCTTTCGGGAATGACCGCGAATATTAATATAGAAAGCGTATACGATACCGCAAATTATAAAATGGAAGAACCGTATAATATAAAATATCGTGCGGAAACCGATACGGACAGTACGGTAGACGAAAACGGAGCAGTATCGCTTAACGGTACAGGCGATGTTAAAGTTGTTATGTACGGCGATAACGGTGACGTGGCAGACGTGACATACGGCGTTTATGAAACACCTGAAGAAATCAAGGTATATAATCAAGCAGACTGGAAAGAAATCAGCGAAATCTATACAGAGGCAAACGAAGAATTACAGCTTAATCTTTCGGCGGCGTCATACAAAAACGGAACTGAATTGCTTTCAACAAACAGATTGTATAAATGGGAAGTTGAGGGTGATATAGGTACGATAACAGAGGACGGCATTTTCACTCTTGCCGATACGGTCAACAAAGACGGTAAAATAAAGGTGACGGCAGGAGATTTAACGAAAGAAATACCGGTGCATATTTCGGATTATCCGAGTACGCCTAATCCGTTTTACGATACAGAAAATCACTGGGCAAAGGACATAATTGCCGATATGGCGGCAACAGGGATTATCAGCGGTTTTGAAGAAGACGGAAAAATGATTTTTAAACCTGACAACAATATGACAAGAGCGGAATTTGCATCGATGATAGCAAATTACAAAAAACTTGATTTTTCAAAATATGATGATGTAAAGCTTGATTTTACGGACAATGATATAATACCGCAGTGGGCAGTTTCGGCTGTAAAAGCTGTGTATAAAGAGGGTATAATTTTAGGCCGCGTCAATGATGACGGAACAAGTACATTTGCACCGTATGACAATATAACGCGTGCAGAGGCAATGACGATTTTGGGAAGAATACTTCCGAATAATGATGATTTGCCGAATCTTCCGTTTGCGGATAAAAACGATATACCGCAGTGGGCGGAAGAAGGCGTGAGCAAGTTGTATTCGACAGGTATTGTGAGCGGTTATGAGGATAACACGATACTTCCGAATAATAATATGAAACGTGCCGAAGCGGCAACGATGTTGTATAAAATTGAAAATAAATAAAACAATAGGCTGTCGGTTTTTTGCCGACAGCCTATTATTTTGCCCAAACGAGGTTAAAGTATTCCTCTACGGTCATATTCGCATACTTTTTAAATTCACTGTAAAATTCTTCGGGAGATTTAAAACCGCATTGATTATAATACCTTTCGTAATGAGTATTTCCTACCTTGAAAACCGCATACTTCGCAAATTCCATACGGTAAAAGTAAATCAGCTCATCAATATTTTTGCCGTAACGGCTTATAAAAATATCGTTAAGCTCCGTTATTGAAATTTTGTGTAATTTCAGATATGGCGTAAAGTCTATATTTATTGAAGATATGTTTTGTTTTATGAAATCAAAACCACTCTCGGCAATAAAATCTTCGGGTGTCAAAAGAGTGGGTTTTGATGAAACATAACTTTCACCGCATACACCGATAAGATTGTACATATTAACAGAATTTTGTATATCGTCTTTATGGTGCATATAGCCGTCATACGCAATGTTAAATGCGTTAAAAACTTCGTCGCTTTTCGGAACAAAAACAACGGCTTGGTTAAAATCAAAGTATTGGAGGTAATTTGTAACGAAATTACCGTTAAACGCAATACGCTTTATAGAAAAATTTTCTTGTTGTCTGATCGAAAACAGAATTGAAGAATTTATAAATACAATATTGCTTTTGCTTACGGTTTGTTCAATGTTGCTTTCGGTGCATATTTTACCTGTTCCGCTTGTACACAAAATGAATTGATGGTGCGGAAAGTTGTTCATAAACATAACCTTTGAAAGATTGTTTATTTCCTGTATATCAAATATGTATGACGGTAAAATTTTTTCGTAATTCTTTTTCATAGCTTATATTTCTCCGAATGTGTTAATATTTCTGTATTCCGTAGGCGTAATGCCTATATATTTCTTGAATGTGTTGCAAAAATAACTTTCACTGTTGAATCCGGAATTGATTGCAACATCCGAAAGTGACATATTTTTGTTGCTGACTAAAAGTTGTTTGGAATTTTCTATACGTATATTGGTAAGAAATTTTTGCGGTGTTATATTGTAAACTTTCTTAAAAATAATTCCGAGATAAGTAGGAGTTACTTTAATCATTTCAGCCAAAGCGGATATTGAAATATCGTGCATATAGTTAGATTTTATATAATCAATACACGGCTTGATTAAATTCGCTTTGTCATTGTTGGGATTGCCCTCAATGCAAGATGCAATATCGAACAATACGGTATACAAAAGTCTGCTGCAAATCGAATGAGCATTTTCGGTATTGGAGTTGTTTAGTTCAATAATTGTTTTAAAATTTTGATATACTTTTTCTTTAATATTTTCGGTAAGGTAAATTACACCGCTTTTTGAATATCCCAAAAACATCATAAGCTCAATCAGAGCATATCCGCCCATAACGATGTAGTCTGTTTTCCATGGAACAGAGATGGGTTTATATGAATTTGATGTTGCGGAAGTAAAGTACATAATATCACCGCTTTGAACTTTGTGCGAAACATTGTTGTGGTCTGTAAAAACACCTTCTCCGCTGTAACAAACGGAAATTTGAGAATGTAGCATAAAACCTTTGCCGCGACTTATTTGTGCTTGATGTTCAAGAGATTCCGAGCCGTAGACATACACCGGTAAAAGTCGTTCTTCTTTTGCCGATACAGGTTTGAACATATTATCCGCCTCCGATATATCTGTTGAGTCTGTCGGCAAAGTGTTGACAGACGCGTCTTTAATCTAATATCTATTATAAAATATCTAAGTACAAAAGTAAAGCAAAACAGTTAGAAAATTTACAACTGTTTTAGAAATCTTATAATTGTAATGCACTATGTGGGAGTGCTATAATATAATTAACGGATAATGTAATCTTAAGGAGGAGAAAAAACCAATGAATAAGAAAAAGATTATAAGCACAATCTTGGCATGTGCTATGCTTCCTTTTGGCGGCTTAATCAGTGCATCTGCTCAAGATACAAAACCGACATATGTACAGCTTAATCCGGCTGACGCGTCACCTTTTAACAACGGTGAGTTCCAAGGCTGGGGTACTGCACTTTGCTGGTGGGCAAACAGATTAGGTTACAGTGAAAAACTTACCAATGCGGCGGCAGAGGCATTTTTCTCAGACGAGGGATTGGGACTTGACATCGCACGTTACAACTTAGGCGGCGGTGACGATCCGACACATAATCACATCAACCGTTCTGACTCAAAAGTACCCGGCGTGTACAGTGATTACAAATTGTCAAGTGACGGCAAAGATGTAGAGAGCATTACATATGACATTACGAAAGACCAAAACCAATTAAATATCGCAAAAGCGGCACTAAAAGCAAATCCTGATTTGTATTTTGAAGGATTTTCAAATTCCGCACCGTATTTTATGACTAAAACAGGTTGTACAAGCGGCGGCGGTACTGTAAACAGTGACGGAACGGTTACGTCAAACGGAAAATTGAATAACTTAAATGACGATATGTATGACGATTTTGCCAAGTTTATTGCAGACGCAACAAAGCTTTTCAAAGATAACGGCATAGAGTTTAAGAGCTATTCACCTATGAATGAGCCTGATACGGATTATTGGGGTTACGGCTCACCAAAACAAGAGGGCTGTCACTTTGATCCGGGTACAAGTCAGTCAAAGATGATTACGGAAACAAGAAAAGCACTTGACAATGCAGGATTTACGGACGTACTTGTGGCAGGTATGGACGAAACAAGTTTGAAGAAAACAGCAAACAATCTCGGAAGTCTTACAGATGAGGCAAAGACTGCACTTGGCAGAGTTGATACTCACACATATTCAGACCGTGGCTATCACGCACAGGTTAAGGCAAAGGCACTTGAACTCGGCAAAAACCTATGGCAGAGTGAAGTTGACAAGGGCGGTAACGGTGCAACTCTTGCAAGTATGATTATCGAAGATATGAACGGTATGCAACCGTCCGCATGGGTAATGTGGGATATAGTGGACTTCCATAAGGACTCAAAATTCGTAGACCCGACGAGCGGAAACAAGACGGAGGCTAACAATTCTTTGGCATACACAGGCAGTGTATGGGGCGTAGGTATGGCAGACCATGATAACGAAGAATTGGTACTTACAAATAAGTATTACACATACGGTCAATTTACAAAGTACATAAATCCGGGTGATACAATTATCGCCTCATCGGCAAACACACTTGCCGCATACAACAAAAATACAGGCGATATTAAAATCGTAGCAAACAACGGTGCAAATTCGTCTGATGTTGATTATGTATTTGACCTTTCGGGATTTAATACGGTAGGTACAAATGTAAGAGAAATCAGAACAGATATGGCAGGTAACGAAAAGTGGGCAGAAATCAAGGATGGTGCCGTACTTGACGGAAAAACTCTTACAACAACTCTAAAAGCAAATACAGTAACAACATATTTGATTGAAACAGGCGCAAAGGTTACAAGTTTTGAATCTACAAGCACAGGTTTAAAATACAGCTATACACCGAGTGAAACATTGAACGGTTATAACCAATATTTTGCAGTGTATGATAAGAACGGTGTACTAAAAGCTGTTACGGTAAACCAACCGACAGGAGAACTAACAGGTGACTTTACAGACTGTACATTCAAATTTATGGCGTGGGACGGAGTTACTCCGAAAGCGACTGTAACAAACACTACTTCACAGCTTGGAACAGATTATGCGGTTATTTCGGGTAGTGACGGCGAGATTAAACGTGGTGATGAGGTGCAACTTACACTTGGTACGAACTTGACAGGAGATGTTAATTGGTCTGTTGACAGTGACGCAACTGAAAACGGTATTGCCGAAATTTCTCAGACAGGTCTTTTGAAGGCTAAGAAACCGGGCAAGGTAACTGTTACGGTTAAGGTAGGCGACTACACAACTTCAAAAACTTATGACATCACTGTTTATGCAACAATTTCAGGTGCGGCAACTGTAAGTGTCGGCAAAACATCACAATATACTATTGATACAAATGCAGAGGGTACACCTGTTTGGAGCGTAAGCGATGAAAAAGTTGCAACTGTTTCACAAGACGGTACAGTAACTGGCGTATCGGCAGGAACAGTTACAATAACGGCGACAATCGGTGACGTTAAGGCTACAAAAGATATTAAGGTAACAATGTATACTCTAAGCGGAACGGCTTCATGGGGAAATGCCACAACAGCACCGAGTGACGCTAACGATTATCGTAAAGCGGCAGACGGCGACCTTAATACATATTTTGACGGCGTACAAAACGGCTATGTAATGTACGACTTCGGCAAGACTGTTAAAGTAAACAACGTAAAACTTGCCGCAAGAAGCGGAAACGGTATGCCGGAAAGAACTGTAGGCGGTAAGATTCAAGCGTCAAATGACGGTATAACATGGACAGATTTATATACAATCACTTCAGCAATTCCGTCAAGTCAATATACAACAATCGAAAGTAAAGACCTGAATAATCAAAACGCATATCGTTACTTCAGATATACTAACGATACTAATATGACAAATATCGCAGAATTTTTGATTGACGCAACTCCGTCTTCGGAAACGGCAGTCGGAGCACCGAGCGTTACGGATATTGATGAAATGAGCGATGATTTTGAAGATTCAACAAATATCTTTAATGCAAGTGCAGGAGATTTGTCGGCAGACGGAAATCAAGTATATGCAACAGGTCTTGAAAGATTCGGTAACGTATTTGTTCCTGTTAAAGCAACTGCAAAAGCAGAACTTTCAGAGGCAAAGTCACTTACAAGCAAGGATAAATTCAGACTTACATTCGATATGTTCTCAGGTTGGGAGCAGAACGGTAAGGAAAATACATTCTCTGTTAAAGACGCAGACGGCAACGAGGTTGTAGGATTTACAATCACAGGCGGCGGATATAATCTTAATCAAATGCGTATCGGAGGTACAGACGTACTTGCCAATTCGGAAAAACCGGTAATTCAGTGTACATCAACTGATGTCAAAAACGGTAAATTGCGTGGTGCAAACGGTTGGCAGACCTCATCGCAGAAGTACGCAAACAATATGGGACTTAATAAAAAGGTAGAAATCATAATAGACGGAACAGGTTCGGCAAGCGTAAGCTTTACAGGCGGTGAGACTGATGTAAGTTACACAGGAACAATAAGCACACCTATAAGCGTTAAATCGCTTGAATTAACAGGTTCATACAACGGTGCAAGAGGAAGAGTTGTTTCATATGATAACTTTAACGCAGATGTAATATCATACAGCAGTGAGTTGGCGGCACCGACGCCGACTCCTGAACCAACCGCAGCACCGACGGTTCCTGAAAGCGGCGAGCTTATCAATATGAATTTTGATAACGGCGACTTAACAAGTACATCATCATACGGCAAGGCAACAGGTACACTGAAATTTGTTACGGTTGACAATAAGAAGTGTATTCAGTTTGACGGAACAAGCGGAACGGTTGTTGCGCTTACAGACGCAAACGGCAATTCGCTTTTGACAGGTCAGAAAAATATCACAATTTCATTTAAGGTTAAGCCGACAACCACAACAACATCATGGTGGTTCTTTGCCTCACCAAACAGCAGTGCACAGACATATCAAAAAGAACAGTATCTTGGTGCAATGACAAACAGCGGCACACTTACATTTGAAAGATATAATAATTCCGGTACAAGAAGTGAGGCGGCAAAAGGTGCGTATAACACAAATGAATGGAACGATGTAATCATTTCGATTGCCGACGGCGTAACGGACGTTTATGTAAACGGAACAAGAACAAGCAGTGTTAATTCAACAGTTAATATTTCGGATATGCTCGGCAAAAATTCAGTTGCATATATCGGTAAGGCTAACTGGGGTTCTGGCGAGTATGCAACAGGTTATATAGATGATTTTGTAATCTATAACTATGCTTACGAAAATCCTTTAAATTCACTTGATTTGGGTGATTTGACAGCTGTTACATCTGACATTACAATCCCTGCGCAAAATGGCGTTACATGGTCAACTTCAGACGCTGCTGTGGTTACAACGGCAGGTAAGATTACAAGAAGTGACGAAACAAAAACAGCTACTTTGACTGCAAAAATGACAAAAGACGGTGTTGAATTTACAAGAAACTTTGATGTAACTGTATTGGGATATACAGCGGTTATTGACAGTTTCAAAGCATATGCCGACGGAAATAAAATCGTTTATGCAAGTGACTGTGATTCGACGAAAGATAAGTATGCCGTAAAGGTTTCATTGGCTGATTCAGACGGTACGGCAGTCGGAACAGAGCAGACAAATGCGGCAGGCAGTTTTGATAATCTTGAAGTAGGTAAGTATAAAATAACAGCAACATTATCAGACGGAACAACAGAAAAGAAAAAGGTGGAAAAGACAATTAATATAAAGAAACTTGATGATATGAGTGCGTACTTGTTTGTTCACTTCGTTGATACACAAGAGGACGCAACTCGTGAACAAATCTATTTCTCAGTATCAAAAGACGGTAAGACATGGACAACGCTTAATAATAAGCAACCGTATTTGACAAGTAATGTCGGTACACAGGGCGTTCGTGACCCGTATATTCTTCGCGGTGAGGACGGTAAGTTCTTTATTATCGCAACAGACCTAAGCGTCTATAACTTAAAGAATAACTGGACAGCCGCCGCACAGCAAGGCTCAAAGAGCATTGTTGTATGGGAAAGCAGTGACCTTGTTAATTGGAGCGAGGCAAGCCTTGTAAAGATTAATAATGACAATGCCGGTTGTACATGGGCGCCGGAGGCTTGCTATGACCCTGAAAAGGATGAATATATGGTATTCTGGGCATCGGTTGTAAGCGATGACAGCTATCAAAAGTACAGAATTTACAGAAGTTATACAAAGGACTTCAAGACATTCTCTGCTCCTGAATTGTATATAGAAGAGCCTAACGCGGTTATTGATACAACTATTATCGACCATGAGGGTACATATTACAGATTTACAAAGAATGAGGCAAAATCAAGTATCACAATGCAGGAGTGTACATCTCTAAGCGGTGATTGGAAAGATGTTGCAAACTATAATTTGGGTAGTATGACAGGCTATGAAGGTCCTACAATTTATAAATTAAACGGTAAAAATGAATGGTGCTTACTTCTTGACTACTTCTCAAAGAGTAAGGGCTATAAGCCTTTTGTAACAACCGATATTACAAAGGGTGAATTTACGGCAGATTCAGACTTCTCGTTTGACGGTACATATCGTCACGGTACTGTAATGCCGATTACACAGGCTGAATATAACAGATTGACAGCTGAATAATGTGAAAAACTGCGGGTATTGTTGCTCGCAGTTTTTTTGTTGACAGGTGTGGTATAATTAAAATAAAAACGTAAGGTGATTAATATGAACAAAAGAGAAGAACTTGCCAGACAGGCATTTAAAGAGGGATACAACTGCTCACAGGCAATGGTGGCGGCGTTCAGTGACTTGATGGAAATGGATAAAAAGACGGCACTGAGACTTGCGTCATCATTCGGCGGCGGAATGGGCAGAATGAGAGAAGTTTGCGGTGCTGTAACGGGAATGTTTATGGTTGTCGGAATTTTGTACGGATATGACGACGCGAAAGATTATGAGGGTAAAAAAGATACTTATGCACTTGTGCAGGAACTCGCAAATCAATTTAAAGCGGAAACAGGCTCTATTATATGCCGAGAACTTTTAGGTCTTGACGGAAAAGATAACAGTCCTGTTCCGTCAAAGAGAACAGAAGAATATTATAAGAAACGCACTTGCGAAGATAAAGTCGGTCTTGCGGCAAAAATACTTGACGAATATATCCAATCGCATTGCCCTAACGGAACTTGCAATTATTAACAGACAAAGTCTTTACAGTTTGAAAAATATATGTTATAATGTAAATAGAGTAATATAAATGTGATTTTGAAAGGGTGATAGATATGTTAGATAAAAATGATTTACAGGCAATTCAAGAAATGATGCAAGCGAGTTTACAATCAAATTTACAAGCTATCAATGAAAGACTTGACACAATGCAAGATGACATTACAATTATTAAATCAGATGTAAAGACACTAAAGAACGATGTTAAATTTAACCATAAAACCGAAATAAACGTTATTGATTACATTGAAAATAGACTTGATGAAAAAATAGACAGTAAAATTAATCAGTTAAAGGCTGAATTAAACAAAACAGCATAGAGCATAAATGAATTTATTAAAGGGTGTAAAGTCTTTGACAACAATGTGTTCGATTGCATCTGCAGCGCCGAAGAATAATGGTCCGGTGATTTCGTAGACACGGATCTGCAATGGCAGTTCCTTCAGTTGTTCATCAACATCCGGGGTGTCATCATCTACATAGACCCAGCTGTCTACATGAGTTTCTTCGCTCATACGTTTGATGAAGAGGAGACATGCAAGTACCATACCGATCTCAATCGCAACCACCAGATCAAACAGGATGGTCAGAAGGAATGTGGTGAACAATACAATGATGTCGCTCTTCGGAGCGGTGCGCACCAGATGGGTGAATGTACGCCACTGGCACATATTATAGGCAACGATGAACAGGATCGCTGCAATAGTCGGCATCGGGATCATTCCGGCAAATGGCATCAGGACAACAAGTACGATGACCAGTGTGACGGAGTGGACTATTCCGGCAACGGGTGTACGTCCGCCGTTTTTGATATTGGCAGCAGTTCTTGCAATTGCACCTGTGGCAGGGATTCCTCCAAATAAAGCAGAAGCAATATTACCTGCACCCTGTGCAACCAGTTCCATGTCGGAACGGTGCTTCCCGTTGATCATTCCGTCTGCAACAACGCAGGAAAGAAGTGATTCGATGGCAGCAAGTACAGCAATGGTAAATGCATTTGGAATCGCATTCTGGATAATCTGTACATTAACCTCCGGCAGATGGAATGAAGGAAGGGAATTGCTGATCGTGTAAAGATTCCCAATCGTGGAGACCTTAAGCGGCAGGAATTGTACCATCAGGCTTCCGACAATAACGGCGATCAGCGATCCCGGAATTCTCTTTAAGAGCATCGGTGAGATGATCAGGATCGCGAGACTTACGATTCCGACGATTAAGGCATCTGTGTTTATCGTAGAGATATTTTCTGCAAATGCTTTGAATTTTTCGGTCGTTTCGATTGGTTTTACGCCGTCGGGATAAGTTATGCCGAAGAAATCTTTCAATTGCCCGATCACGATCGTAACTGCAATTCCTGAAGTGAAGCCCGTTGTGATCGTATATGGAATGAATTTGATCAGGCTTCCAAAATGGCAGAATCCCATCAGGATCAGAAAGATACCTGCAAGGATGGTTGAAATCACAAGTCCGTCTAAACCGTCTTTTGCAACGATACCTGCAACGATAGTTGCAAATGCAGCAGTAGGTCCGGCAATCTGGACACTGCTTCCGCCAAGTGCAGAGATGACAAATCCTGCAACAATCGCAGTGAAGATTCCGGCTTCCGGTCCGACACCAGATGCAAGTGCAAGTGCTATGGACAGCGGAAGTGCAATGATTGCGACAATGATTCCTGCGGTCACATCTTTTACAAACTGGGAACGGTCGTAAGATTTCAGTGAAGTCAGTAACATTGGTTTTAATGAGTTCATATGTTGATTTTACCCTCTCTCTCTTTTTTATTCCTCTAATCTATAAAAACAACAATTCAGTATAACATAGGAAGCAATTTGCAAAAACCGGGAACTGAGATGTTTATATTTATGTACAATTCCGGAAAAGTAAAATCTCCGGAAACATTATGTTAGATTAAGGAAAAGTATCGGGGAAAAGCTTGAAATTCATATTCTGAGCGTTTATAATATGTTGCGGGCAGTTATATGCCGCACAAAATAGTTAGAAAATAAATAATAAAATTCAAAGAAAAAGGCAGGTGAACAGAATGGACGGTTGCGATAGTCATGGGCGAAGTAGCAGCATAGGATGGGAACAAAAAAGTTTATTAAGCAACAGTCGGTTCTGTTGGATGTAAGTATCGCTGCGATATACATTATATATTTCTTTTATTTCTTATCCTATTTCCCAATGAGTATGACAAGTGAATAGTAGCAGTCGTTGATGGAGGATATGATCGTTACATATCCTGCAGTGTATTTGTGGTGAAGAAAACCGGGCAATCTGTGCCATGGTTATATTTCACGTGAGGAAAAAAGGGTAGGAGGTAAAGGTATGGAAAATAAAGATTACACAGTTGAAATACTGGAAATCATCAGAAGCAATACATCACCGGGGATTATGAGAAGCAGACTGGAAGATTATCATGCGAATGACCTTGCTGAAGTATTTCCGCAGCTGAAGATCTCCGAAAGAAGAAAAATCTGTAGAATTCTAGATCTGGACATGCTTTCAGACATCTTTGAGCATATTGATGAACAGGCAGCAGCCGAATATCTGGATGAGATGGATATCAAGAAAGCAGCAGCAATCCTGTCTGCGATGGAGACAGATGCTGTAGTAGATGTTCTGCAGATGATGCCAAAGGAGAAGAAGAATCTTCTGATAGAATTAATGGATGACGATGCCAGAAAGGATATGGCAATCATCGCTTCCTTTGATGAGGATGAGATCGGAAGCAGAATGACGACGAACTGTATCA
>ERZ773162.1768-NODE-1768-length-16004-cov-5.917738_pt1 | contig 16004 bp, 15 predicted proteins | sample MGYA00511113_ERZ773162 | MGnify/ENA primary metagenome ERZ773162 (study PRJEB29015, sample SAMEA2737807) | human gut metagenome | biome: human gut; feature: human-associated habitat; material: faeces | place: China | collected 2012 ... | reverse complement strand
ATCGTAACAAATTCCCGTCCTCCTGAAAGAACCGTCCGGAAGAAATCGCTCAGATCGGTTGTCATCTCGACCACCTGACGATTGTTTCCGCCTTCCGCCATCCAGACAATGGAATCCAGCGTGTTATAGAGAAAATGCGGACTGATCTGCTCCTGAAGGAGCCGCAGCTCCAGCTCACGCAGATTTTTCTGCTCCTGTCTTGTCTTATCCAGAAGACGACGGATACGGTCACTCATCTGATTGAAGGCCTGCGCCAGAACACTGATCTCCTCCAGACCTCCTGTCCGGGCCCGCGCATCCAGATTTCCGCTGCCGAGCTGTTCAGCAGTCTGTCTCAGTTCCCGTAATGGATCTGTGATCGATCTTGTGATTGCCGCGGAACAGCAGCTTCCGACGATCAGTACCATTGCCAGAAGGGCCAGATATCCCTGCATCCGGTCTGCCATTTGCAGCTTCAGTTCATTCTGCAGATGCTCCATATTGATGGTCTCATAATAGATATACTGCGTAATGTATTCCTGGATCATGGAACAAAGTCCCTGGATATCATTCTCCCAGATACTGACATTTTCATCGTATTTTCCGCCTTCAGCGGAATTCGCGATCATTTTATCCACAGCCCGCTCCAGCGAATCCAGACACGACAGGATGCCGCGGATCTTAATATCACAGTCTGACCCTGCTTCCCGGTCGATCGTTTTTTCAAAGGCCTGTCTTGCCGACGCAATCAGGCTATGTGGATTTTTGACAACAGTCGCATACTTGGTCGTTCCCTCCACAATATCTCCGTTTTCAAACTGCCCGGCATCGATCAGACCGATCATAACCCGATACATCGAATATTCCATATCCTCTTTAAAAGACAGATTATAATTATTCGCGATCTTCAGATTTTCCATAATCCCATCATAAGCACCGGAATACGATTCGAACATATTCTGTATTCCCAGTACCATGCCGGTAAGCGGGATCGCAATGACAAACAGGAGAAAAATCAGCCGTGCGCGTAAAGACAGGACCGCATGTTTTCGATTGATCTGTTCCGGTCTGAGCGTTCGGATCTCATTTTGTTCTGTATATTCTTTTTTATCCATATTCCCCTCAGTTTTATTCCTGACGAAGCTGACTGGCCTTATAATCCTTTGGTGACTGGCCCATAGCTTTTTTAAAGGCGGCACTGAAATAATGAGCATCATTGTAGCCGACCTGCTCTCCGATCTCCGATGTACGGTAAGAAGTACACTTAAGGAGCTCACATGCACGCTCCATGCGCACCTGGGTCAGATATTCCACAAAATTCTGCCCGGTTTCCTGCTTAAAGATCGAGCTGAAATAGCTTGGACTGACTCCGATATGTGCAGCGATCTGGTTCAGAGAAAGGTCGCTCTGGTTAAAATGCTCACGTATAAAATTCTTTGCATCCCGGATCACACTTCCGTAACGATCCTGTGAAACACTGTCTCTCGCCTGCAGTGCAATCCGGAATTCTTCCTTGAGATACTCCTTTGTCATTTCGACATTTCCTATTACCTTCGGAACCATCTGAATGTTGACAGCCTGCTCCGGAATATCGGACAGCTCTGCCTTAATTCTTTTTAAGAATTCCTGTATACAATAGAAAATATCCATAGTCATATACTGCCGCAAAAGCAGGGACTGGTAATTATGTTCTCCGATCGCTGCGAAATACTCCTCCACAAATGCATCACATTCATCGACAGAACCAAGCTTGAGAAAATCACTGACAAGCTTTCTGTCTACGCCCTTATAGTCTGTCTGATCCAAAAACTCTGTGTACTTTTCATAACTGACAAAATAGCGTTCCAGAAGTCTGGACTTTTCCTGCTCCTCCAAAATTGCGTCGGCCGCCTTGCGGAGGGCCTCGATCAGACCGGCGGAAGTAACCGGCTTTAACAGATAATCATTGATCCCGATCTTGATCGCTTCTTTCGCATATTCAAATTCATTGTAGCCGCTGAGGATAATAATCTTTGTCGCAGGAAGTGCTTTTTTCACCAGCCTGCTCAGCTGTAGCCCATCCATAAACGGCATTTTAATATCCGTTACCAAAATATCCGGCTTTGTTTTCATGATCAGCGGGTATGCATATTCCCCGTCCCCTGCTTCACCGACAAATTCAAAACCATTGGCATTCCAGTCTATATGATCCCGAATCCCACGCCGGATGATTGCCTCATCTTCTACCAGAAATACTTTTACCATATCGTTATCCCCCCGGATCCGCCTCTCATAAAGAACTTTAATCTATATTTATTAATATTAACCCATTCTGTCCAAAACCGCAAGAAAGTTTCACAATCAAGAAAGGGCAGGCTTACCATAGTCTCTCCCCTATGGCAGCCTGCCTTTCTTTTCATTTTAGCACTTCAATGATTTACTGGATAAATAATGTATTGACATCCAGGGGCTCATCAATCATGCCGGACTCCAGCATAAAATCTGCGGTTTTCTGGAAGCCTTCCTTGTCATCGTCGCTGATGTCCAGGGAGAAATCGTAGTAGCCGTACATCTCTTTGACAGCTTCCTCATCCAGATCCAGTTCCTTGGCCACGATACTTATGGTCTCATCCGGATTCTCTTTCATGAAGTCTGCAATCTCCTGCTGGGATTTCTCCAGCTGCGCGATAACTTCCGGATGCTCATCATAGAATTTCTGTGTGGTTGCTACTGCAATGATGGCTTTGATAAGGCCCTCCCCGTCGGTTACCTTGTGGCAGCCCTGCTTCTCTGCGTTGTAAGCAGCTGCGCCTGCCAGTAAAGCTACATCTACGCTGCCGCCGTCCAGACCGGCTTTTGCGTCCGGAATGCTCATATTCACGTAATTGACATCATCCAGGGTCATATCCGCCTGTGCCAGGTAAGATACTAACAGCTCATGCAGGTTGGTTCCGGTCGGGCCTGCAATGGTCTTGCCCTTTAAGCTTTCCGGGCTGTTTAAGGTATCATCCTTAGAATACATGCAGAATGCCTTCGGAGAACGGCTGTACATATTTAATACCTTGATATCCGCGCCGTTTGCTGCAGACAGGATCACGGAAGTTGCACCAACTGCATACAGAACCTGCACATCACCAGATGCCAGCGCCTGAGTCTGGTCTGCTCCGGAAGTCAGCTCCGCGTAATCTGTGGTAATGCCCATCTCTCCGAAGTCCTTTGCAAAGATACCCTGATTCTTCTCGATGATGGTCGGTACGTTTAACGGGGAGGTAACGTAGGTAAATACCAGCTTGTTCAGATCCGATTTTGCTGCCTCACTCTCCTCTGCGGTAGTTTCTTCTACAGTGGTCTCCTCTGCCACGCTCTCAGCAGCAGTGCTCTCTGCCTCAGTCTCTTTTTTGGAGCTGCCGCATCCAGTCAGGGATGATACGGTCATGCATGCCGCAAGACCCAGTGCGATCCATTTTCTCATAATTATGTTCCTCCTCTAGTTCATAAAATTTAAGTTGTTTATAATATCCCGTTTCAGGGAAATAAAACCGTTATCCAGGAGATTTCGCTCCTCTGCCGGTGTCTCCACCGGGTAAACTTTCTTCACCAGTCCTTTTTCAATGACCACGATCCGGTCTCCCAGAATCAATGCCTCATCAATGCTGTGGGTTACAAACAGGATGTTGCTGTGTTTTACCTTCTGCACCCGAAGAAGCTCTTTCTGCATCTGTTCCCTGGTGAAATAATCAAGAGCCGCAAATGGCTCATCCATCATGATAAAGTCCGGCTCGTCCTCTGCTTCATACCGCCGGAAAGCTGGGACGGATAGGCTTTCTCAAAGCCGGAAAGTCCCACGGTCCCGATCAGAGCCTGAATCTTTTCTTTATCCTGCTCCGCTTTTTTCAGGCCAAACACCACATTGTCCCAGACCGTCAGCCATGGCATCAGCCGAGGCTCTTGAAACACAAAGGCCGTCTTGTGATTTCCTTCCCACAGAACTTCTCCGGAGTCAGCCGCCTCCAGGCCGCCAGTCAGCCGCAGAAGCGTAGTCTTGCCGCAGCCGCTCTGCCCCAGAATTACCGTGATCTGCCCCTGCGGAATATCCAGATCAATGCCATTTAAAACCGGTACATTCCGGTCTTCCACCTGATAAGATTTCCGTATATTTTTCAGTTTAATTCCAGCCATTTTCTCCGGATCCTTTCAAAAAGATACTGATGAGCGCACCGAAGATCCGGTCCGTCACATAACCCACAACCCCAATCACCAGAATGCCCACAATAACCTTATCCGTGCGGGACATCTGCTGTGCAAAGAGGATCATATGCCCAAGTCCTGTGGATGCTGCCACCATCTCCGCACCGATAATGGCGCGCCAGCTATAGCCAAGCCCGATCCGCATTCCGACCAGAATATCTGCCATCGCATAGGGCAGAATGATGCGGAAAAATTTGCGGCGCTTCGAGTAGCCAAACATATCGCCCACTTCCAGAAGTTTCGAATCGCACCCGGTAAATCCCTTCACGATATTTAAGTACATCGGGAAAAAGGACGCCAGCACAATAATCACCGTCTTCGTCGTCTCTCCGATTCCGCACCAGAGAATCAGCAGCGGAATCATGCTGAGCGGCGGGACATTGCGGAAAAACTGCACAATATACTCATAGTAAACGCTGCTGCCCGGAAACAGCGCCCTGAACATTCCCAGCACAAAGGCACACAGGAACGCAATCGCAAATCCCTTCATGACACGCAGGAAACTGATTGAAATATCCCGCCACAGTTCCCCGATTTTCACCATTTTTAAAAAGCTCGTCCACACCCGCGCCGGGGACGGCAGCACATACGCACTGACCATCTCCATGCGGCAGACCAAATACCAGATCAGAAATACCGCTCCGATTCCCAGCGCCGGACCGAAGTATTTCTGCCAATTATCCTTGAATTTCTTCGTTTCTTTCATTCTTCCCATTCTTTTGCCGCAATTCATGCATTTTCCGCTTCTTCAAGCGTTTTCCATGAACCGCAGCTTTCTCTCACTCTGTCTGCACGCCATCCCCGTGATGGCATCCATCCTTACAATACAAAAGTTCCAGCAGATCCGCCTGCTTCCAGCTTCCGCTCTCCACATATGCCCGGATTTTCTCCGGACTGCTGACACTCTCTACCTTCGCCGCCTGTCCATCTTTCCGGCAGATTCCCGCAAAATACCCCGGCGGAATCGGGCTGTCTTCGATCGCCCGGACGCGCACCTCACCGCCCGCCAGACGATTCCATGCGATAAACCGCGTATTCTCAAGTCCCAGCGAATTTCCAAGCACCGCAAGACTCTGGCATGGCGTCGTGATGATCTTCTCCCCATCCGCCAGATCCGGACGCGTGCTTAATTCCCGCGCACAGTGAAGTAAAATCGGCTCGATCGGGGCAACTTTCAGGTTTTCAATTCCAGATTCGTTTTCCGGCTCCTTCTGTATCTCTTCAAGCAGCCGAACCGCCTCCGGACAGCGCGCATCCGCAAGCGTCACGCCCGCCCGCAGACTAGCTTCATATCTTTCCCGGACGATCCGTCCCCAATCGCCCCGGCACTCGACCCGCGTCAGACCATGCCGTTCTAAAAAACGCTTCAGCGAATCTTCCTCACACATCCCGGCAGAAACCGGATTTATCCACAAATACTGCATTGTTTCTCCACTCTATCCAATCAGGCTGCCTAGCTTTCACACCTATGCACCTAGTTTACTTCGTTTTCACGTTCCCTGCAAGTTAGTTTTTTCTAACTAGCTTATCATAGCAAAAAATCGATATATTGTCCAGTTTTGATTGTAAACTTTTACAATTTTATAAGTTGACACTAGCCGGTAAAAATGATAAAATCGGTTTTAATGATTCCTATTTTCATACATCTTTAATGGGTTTTGTTCCGAACGGATTCCTGTTTTTATTGAATCCTATAAAAAAAGCAGGCGGACAGGGCATCAAAGATACAATTCAGGCGATCGAAAATGCCGGATATACCTATAAGATCGAGTCGGATGACCGTGAGGAATAATGAGACACTTTCAAACAGAGCGTCTTTTCATGGGACGCTCTTTCTATGAAAAAAGTTTTTAACCAGTTCACATATTTACCGTGAAAACCAGCTAAAACCATTTTTCATTACAGCATATTAATAAACCCGGTCGATACCAGGAAAAGAACCAGCATGACAGCCGGCACAATATACCGGATTAAGAAGCTGTACATACCTGCTCTTGAAAAATGTTCCCCATTTTTCTCGACTTCTTCCACGATCCACTTCGGTCCGACCACCCATCCGATCAGGATGCTGGTTAAGAAGGATATGATCGGCATAAGGAAGCTGTTGCTGATATAATCCATCACATCAAGCAGCTGTCCGGTGGAATCGTTCGGCAGCTTCAACTCAAAATACAGAATATTGTAGCCCAGACAAATGAGAACTGCCGTGATCAGGGAATAGATTCCGACCATCACACACATCTGTTTTCTCGTCTTTCCAAACACTTCCATGCAGTTGGCAACCAGCGTTTCCATGACAGAAACGCAGGATGTCAGCGCCGCAAAGCCAAGCATCAGGAAAAATGCAAGTCCCACGATATGACCGGCGCCGCCCATCGCCTGAAATACCTTTGGAAGCGAAATAAAGGTCAGACTCGGACCGGACGCCATGCCGTCGCGTCCTAAAAATACAAAGACCGCCGGAATAATCATCATACCGGACAGAAGCGCCACACCTGTATCAAAAAATTCAATCTGGTTGGTCGCCTTGTTCAAATCGATCTCATCTTTGACATAAGAACCATATGTTACCATAATTCCCATCGACACACTCAGTGAGAAAAAGAGCTGGCTCATCGCATCCAGCAGTACTTCCAGAAATCCTTTTACCGTCAGTCCCGTAAAATCCGGGCGCACGTAGACGAGGAATCCCTGTATTCCCGTCCGGACCGTCCCATCCGCGTCCGTGTAGGAAAGCGTCAGTGAAAAAATCGCGATTCCGATGACTAACAGGATCAGTCCCGGCATGATAAAACAGGAAAATTTCTCAATTCCCTTCTCCACACCTCTGTATACAACCCAGATTGTGAGCGCCAGAAAGATTCCCGTGAAAATCAGCGGCGCATTCTTTTCCGTGATAAACGATGTAAAATATCCGTCCTCGGCCACATCCCTGCCGGATGTCGTCAAATACTCAAAGAAATATTTCGTGATCCATCCGCCGATGACCGAATAATACGTCATAATTAACATCGGAACCAGAAACGTCAGGTATCCAACAAACTTCCACTTCGGATGCAGCGTTCCAAACGCCCGCAGCGCATTCTCCTTCGTTCTTCTGCCGATCGCCACATCCGTCGTCAGAAGTACAAATCCAAATGTCGCCACCAGCACCAGATACACCAGCAGGAACAGTCCGCCTCCGTCTTTCGCACATAAATACGGAAAACGCCAGATATTTCCTACACCGACGGCACTTCCGGCTGCTGCCAGCACAAACCCCAGCGAACCGCTGAAGCTGTTTTTCTTTTTTGCCATTTACTTATAACCCCCGTGATTGTAACTTTTATGTCCGTCTCCCGCGGACATAGACAGCTTCTATTCTACCTGTTTTTATTAGAATTACAAGTATCTGCCAGCAATTTTCCCCTCAAATTTCCCCCCCTCCCGCTTTTCTTCCCAGCCGTCCCATCGTTACTGTTCACGCATCATGCCCAGTAACGGAATTTGCCGTGGCTTCGCATTTAATTTATTTCCTCCCTTTCTTCTCTACTTGCCTGCCTTATCATCTTCTGCTAAAATTAAAAAGATAAAAACAGAAATTTTCTCATGGAATGAGGCATATACACAATGAACAACAATCAAACATTCCCGCGTCTTTGCCGGGTTTTAGAAATATACGAAGCCGATTTTGGCTGTGAAGAACGCCCGGACGGACAGGAAACGATGGTCTGTGTCCGTCTGCTGGACACAACTGAAAATGCAAACCTCTCAGAGCATCCAGAATACACGATACGCACCGCGGATCAGGCACTCTATGATGCCGGAATCGATGAGGGCGATCGCGTCTGGTTTGACCCGGAATCCGGGCAGATTGAGAAAGCGGCTGAATCACACTAAAATATAAAGAGTTACAAAGGAATATCAAAATGGAACCATTTTACTATAATCACATGAACAAGAATCAGCAAGCCGCCTACCGCGCCATGCAGCAGGGGCTTACCAATCTCTCCGACGAATTTCAGATTCCGCGCCTGGAGGGAAAGGATTTAAGCAATGTATTTTTTGAACTGCGGCTCGATCACCCGGAGATTTTCTGGGCTTCCGGCTTTAAATATAAGTATTACCCAGATTCCCCGAACCTGATCCTGATACCGGAATACCTCTTTGACAAGGGCAAGATCCGCGAACATCAGAAAGCGATGGGCGCCCGCGTCGAAAAACTTGCCCGCCCGGCAATGAAGCTGACTGAACTGGAAAAAGAACGCTATATCCACGATTTTATCTGCGAACACGTTCACTATGACAAATTAAAAAAGCCCTACTCCCATGAGATCATCGGACCTCTGGGACAGGGCGTCGGCGTCTGCGAGGGCATCGCCAAATCGGTCAAAATTCTTTGTGATACGCTCGGCATCTGGTGCATGATCGCGCTCTGCGGCAATAACCCTGAAAAGGGCATCAAATACCGCCATACCTGGAACATCGTCAAGATCGGGAAAACGTACTACCATCTGGACGCTACCTTCGACAACAGTCTCGGCAAATGCAGCCAGACAGGGGAGGAAATCCGCTACGATTACTTCAATCTCGACGACAAGGCGATCTTCCGCGACCACGAACCGCTCATCGCCCCGGCGCCTGCCTGCACGGACAGCGATCATTTCTACTACAAAGAAAAGAAACTCTCCTTTACCAAACAAGAGGATGTATACAAACGTTCTCTCCAGGCTGCCAAGAAAGGAAAAACTCTTACCTTCCACTGGCGGGGCGGCTATCTGACCAAAGAAGTCTTACGGGAACTCCTGGATCTTATCGAAAAAGCCGGAAGCGAACGCCAGAAAACAGCCCTAATTAAGCTTAACTGGCCCCAGGCAGTTCTGCGCGTCCGCTACACCGATGAGGCCATCCAGCCGATTGTCACCATGGAGGAAGCAAATGAAGGGGAAGAAACCCCGGAAGGCACAGCGTCTTTATAGTTCGCTGTGCTTTTCCGCGGAGCATTTTTGTGTCATAGGACGAAGTTTCCTATGACATGAAGATTCTAACAATCATAGGGATCATCTTCCAAAACCAGAGCCTGAAGTTTATCAAAGCTGCCTGCCAAAGGAGCTTATCCAGAAAGTTTTACGCTGTTTTTTTGCTATACGTCAATGATTAGGATGAAATTTCTTAGAATTTTTCTCAAAGGAACTATTGCTATAGTCTCTCTTTTACTTCCATAACTGGGCACACACCAACTCCAGTACACTTCCCGCGATACATCTCGCCTTGTCCGAGATCAGAAAACAGTTGGAAAGTTCCTCTTTTCTCGGATCGACATCTGCTACCTTGAAATGTTCCGTCACCAGATAACCATCCCGCAAAAGACCTCGCAGAATGCCCGTGATCTGTGTCTGAACCAGAAGTTTCGTTCCGTCCTCCTGCCAAATCTCCGCGATCGTGTCCCCGGCTTCAACGCTATCACCGATCACACGCACATTTTTGAAAATCCCCGCTGCCTGCGCGTGAATCACCCGCTCTGCACCGTATCCACCGATCACGCCCGGAATCCCCGTATTCGGGATTGCCGCACCCTCGCGGATAATTCGCCCAAGCCGGTGACCGCGCTTTGTCTCCACCACAACATCCACATCCTCACCTGCCGTAAAGCCCGGACCAAGTGCAATCGTGAGCGGTGCCATATCCCGGCGAGTTCCAAGATTTCGCTTTGCCAGAATCGCATCGATCACAACAGCCGGTTTCAGCGCTCCAATCGACACGCCTTTCGGATCAATCAAAATCGGCACGCTATTTTCCTGCCAGACCGCTTCTGCCTCCTCATATCGATCAATCCGGACAGCACGAAGCCCCTCGACCTCAGTTGTTTTTGTATAAACCGCCTCACACAGAGCTACCTGTCGCCGGATCGCCGCCGGATTTTCAATCTCCAGCACCAGCACACGAAGCCCTGCCGCCCAGAGCCGATGAATCGTCCCAGTTGCCAGGTCACCGCCGCCGCGCACAATAATTAAATCATCTCGTTTCATGAGGATGCCTTCTCCTATCTCACTTTTGCTACTATTATTTCCATTACCTGTTTATGCAGCTTCTTCTTCAAATAATTTTTTGATTGTGTTTTCTGCTTTTAGAGTAATTCTTTTTACTGCCACACACACGACACCTTATCATAAACAGAAGTGTCTATCCGTCCGCTCCACTGCTCCCACTCTTCCGGACGCATCCGCCACGCAAGACCACAGCCGGCAGAAATCTCCCTCGGAAGTGGAATTAAACGTCCCGGAATGCCCGTTTCCATACATCGTTTTTCCCATTTCATCGCCGCCACAGTTGTCTGAAAGGACAGTACGATAAATGGATGTTTTTCTCTCATACTACCAATTTCTCCCCTACGCTTCCTCTGCCAGTGCCCGAACTGCTTCTGCTGCCCTCTCAATCTCCTCTTCCGTATTAAAATGCGAAAAACTGAACCGCACCACTCCCTGACCGACCGTTCCAATCGCCCGGTGCATGAGCGGCGCACAGTGTGCCCCCGCGCGGACGCAGATGCCGTATTCTTCCCAGAGTGCATCCGCCACACGTGCCGAATCTTCCCCGGCAAGGTTGAGAGAGACGATCGGCGCATGACATTTTGCCGCCGGATCTCCATACACAATGATGCCCGGAATTTCCTTCACCTGTTCGTAAAAACGGCGTGTTAAATCCCGCTCCCGTTTCTGCAATTTCTCGATCCCCTGATCCATCCGGTAACGGATGCCTGCCGCCAGCCCCGCCAGACCATGGACATTGAGCGTCCCGGCTTCGAGTGCCGTTGGCATTTCCTTCGGATGGTGTTCATCATAACTGTGAATGCCGCTGCCGCCAACCAGAAGCGGTTCCACCGAAAGTCCCGGCTTCACATACAGCCCGCCGGTTCCCTGTGGTCCCAGAAGCGCCTTATGCCCGGTAAAACAGAGCACATCGATTCCGAGCTTCTGCACGGAAAACAGTTCTTCCCCTGCAGTCTGCGACGCATCCACAATCAGAAGCAGTCCATTCTGTTTAACAAACGAAGAAATATAGGAAAGATCCGTCACATTTCCTGTCACGTTGGACGCGCCGGTAATTACCACCGCACGCGTCTCTGGGCGCAGAAATGCTTCCAACTCTTCATATTTTAGATTTCCACGCGCATCCACACCCACAAAACTAAGCGTCGCTCCCTGATCACGCAGACGGTAAAGAGGGCGCAGCACCGAATTATGCTCACAGACCGTCGTGATCACGTGATCGCCCGGACGAATCAGCCCGGAAATGGCTATGTTCAGCGCCTCCGTTGCGTTTGCCGTAAAGGCAATCCGCGACGCATCTTCCGCATCGAACAATTCTGCTGCTGCCGCACGTGCCCCGTACACCAGTCTTGAAGCATGTAAGGTTGCCTCATGCGCGCCGCGCCCCGGATTTCCTGCGGTGCGAAGCGCCTCAAGGACTGCCTGTTCCACCTGCAGCGGCTTTTGAAGCGAAGTCGCCGCATTGTCCATATAAATCATGGTTTTACCACATTTCCAGCGCCCAGCATTTTTTCAGCGATGACATACATGTTGGTTACACCGCCGACTGCCAGCTTCTCGGTCAGGCCATAGAAATTCAGGCAGGTGCCGCAGGTCAGGATCTCCACACCTTCTGCCTCCAGTGTCTTCAGATCCTCCAGCATCGGAGATCCTTCACAGGTCAGACTGGCTCCGCCGTTATAGAAAAGAATGGTTTTCGGCAAGTTGTCCTGCTGGGTCAGGGCAAATGTAAATGCCTTCAAAAGCGTCTTTCCAAGTTCCTCACTGCCCTCGCCCATCTTATCATTGGCAATCACAACCACGGTATCGGTACGGCTGTCCGGAATACAGGCTTCGCCTTCGGCTCCTGCCTGCGCTTTTTCCTCTTCTGTCTGTTCACCCACCGTAAAGATAACCTGATATTCCTGATCCGCCAGCTTCTTTGCACTGCTCTGATAGCCCTTCTGCTCTGCCATTTTCGTCAGATTCTGAACTGCAATCTCATTATCCACCAGCACTTCCACCTGTCCGGCACCCGAAAGTTCCTCTATCGCGTGTTTTGCCTTTACGACCGGAATTGGGCATGCGTCTCCTCTTGCATCTACTTTCTTCATTTCTGTTTCCTCCTATCCTCGTACAAAAATTTCAACCTCTCCCGATTCCGTGATCGGTTCCGTGATCGTTCCCACGATCCGCGCCGGAAGCCCGGCGTTCTGCAGCTCCTGTTCCAGTTTCTCCGCCTCATCCGGGGCAGCTGCCATCAGAAGTCCGCCGGAGGTCTGCGGGTCAAACAAGACCTCTTCCATTGAAAACGGTACATTTTCAAACTGCACCGCCGCCCCGACATGGTTGCGGTTTCTCTGTCCTGCCGCCGTGTATAAAAACGCATCTGCCGACTCACGTGCGCCCGGAAGCACCGGGATATGGTTCACATCAATCTCGCACGACAGCCCGCGCCCCATCATTTCATGCAGATGTCCCAGAAAACCGAACCCAGTCACATCTGTGCACGCGTGAACCGTGTACTTCCGGCTGATTTCCGCCGCTGTTTTATTGAGCGTCGTCATCGACTGTACCGCCCCGTCCATCTGCTCTTTTGTCACTTCTCCGACGCGGTTTGCCGAACAAATCAGCCCAACACCCAATGCCTTTGTCAAAATCAGGCGGTCGCCCGGCTGTCCGGCATCATTGGCGTACAGCTTTTTCGGATTTACCAGTCCCGTCACGGACAAACCGTATTTCACGCCCGTGTCCGCAATCGAGTGACCGCCCGCGAGAATGCCGCCTGCTTCTGCCACCTTCTCCGCGCCGCCCTGTAAAATCTGTCCCAGAACATTCAAATCCATTGATTCCGGAAAACACACCAGATTCAGCGCCGTCTTGACCTCACCGCCCATCGCGTACACATCGCTCAACGCATTTGCCGCTGCAACCTGTCCAAAAATATATGGATCGTCCACCATCGGCGGGAAGAAATCAACCGTCTGCACCAGCGCCAGATCCTCCGTGACCTGATACACTGCCGCATCGTCCCGGCTGTCATATCCGACTAAAAGATTCGGATCCTTCTCGCCGCGCGGTAGTTTTTCCAAAATGCGGCTTAAAACACCGGCTCCCAGCTTTGCCGTACAGCCTCCGCCCGTACAAAATACGATATCCTTTTTCTCACCCATCTCTCTCACTCCTGATTTCGTTCTGTTCCTGAAAAGGAAGTTAAAATTCCCTGAATTCCGTAGCTATGTTTCAGGATATCCAGTACCTTTCTGCCATCCTCCCGGCGCTCTGACGTGTCCGCCTGGTTCAGAACCACAAAAAACGAACGCCCCAATATATCTTTTCTGGCACCGTTTTCGCTACCAAGAAGCCATGCCAGAAGTTCTGGAGTCAAAGACGTATCTTTCGAAATAGGCACTTCTTTGAGCAGTCTTTTTCCTTCTTTGGGATAAGCTGCGTCCCCATACTCGCACACATCCCTGTTCCACGCCTCAATCGCCAGCTCCGCCCGGAAGCACACCTCCCCCAGCGGACGATACAGGGCACTCAGCCCCGCGACCGCCAGCACGATATCGCTCTGCGGCAGTATCACCGGCTCATGAGCCGCCGGAAATTTACACGGAAGACATTTCGCGCCATCCGCCTCCAGAAATGTGATATCTGCATCCGAAATCCACTTGCTTCGAATCGCTTCTGGCAGAATTGCCAATTTTTCGTGTGGGGCTGGGGTTCCGGCTACGACGTAGGTTCCCTGCTGCCAGAGACGATCGCGCTCTTTTCTGGCATTCTCCCACGCGGTATTTTCTTCCTCATTTACCGCAATCCACGGCACATTTACCGGCTTCCGAATATGCGTCGTCGTCGTCGTCAGCACCCGCCATCCCTTCGCCGTGCAGTACGCCGACAGCGCATACAGAAGCGTCGTCTTTCCGCCTCCGCCAATCAGCGAAACCACGTGTCCTTTTTCACGTAAGAAAGGAAACTTCTGCTCCCAGTCCATCACCGCAGCTTCTCTTCCCATTCCTTCTCCCGAAATCCCGTTAAAACAGTATCTCCATCCACAATGACAGGGCGTTTTACCAACATCCCATTGGTGGCAAGCAGCTTCAACTGTTCGTCCTCGCTCATCTGCGGCAGCTTATCCTTTAACTGCATTTCCTTATATAGCATCCCGCTCGTATTGAAAAATTTCTTGATCGGCAGCCCGCTTCTCGCCTGCCACTTCTTCAATTCCTCATACGTCGGATTTTCCTCCACGATATGGCGCTCTGTATATGAAATTTCCTGTGCATCCAGCCATTTTTTCGCTTTCTGGCAGGTACTGCATTTTGGATAATAAATAAACAGCATCGTATTCCTCCTTTGTGAGCATGCTTGCTATTATACGGCACCTTCTATTTTAAATACGGCCGTTCTAAACAAAGCATTTTACCTTTTTAAATTACCTACAGAAATTATACCCAGACACCAGAAAGATTGCAAGGGATGCCTGAAAATGATACAATAATAATATCTGCAACTATATTCAAGTCGAACGTCCGTGAGACTTGGCGCGTGATTCTGGTCAGCGAAGCTGACATATTCCTATCAGAATCACTGCGCATCCTCGCGGAGCGTTTATCTCAGTCGGAGATTGGACTCCCACTGAGACAAATTTGCTATTACTCACCACCTGAAGAGGTGGGAGTCTTCTCGACTGAGATCCCCCCCCTCTTTTATACCAACAGGGAAACACATTTACCCAAAATTATTATAAAAATATCCACTATGAAAGAAAAAATATTTAACATCATCCAGATCGGCGACAAGAGCAACCGTATCAGCCGTGCATTCGATATTTTCATCACCTTCACGATCATCTGCAATATCATTGTCACGTTTCTGGAAACATTCGATCAATTAACATCCTTCGGTGGTCTGTTTACCATGCTGGAACATGCCAGTGTCCTGATTTTCTGTATTGAATACGCGCTGCGCATCTGGACTGCCGACTATCTCTATCCAGAAAAAACGCCGGGACGCGCCCGGTTCTGCTTTCTCATTTCCTTTGATGGAGTGGTGGATCTGCTGACGATCATCCCGGTCTTTTTTCTGTCGGGCTTCATCATTTTCCGTATGCTGCGCGTGGCGCGGATTTTCCATCTGTTCCGGCTCAATGCGAAATACGACTCGTTCAACATCATTACCACCGTACTCTATGAAAAACGGAACCAGATCATTTCCTCTGTGTTCATCGTCATGGTGCTGATGCTGGCGAGCAGCATGTGCATGTATAGTGTCGAGCACAACGCTCAGCCGGACATTTTCCGCAATGCATTCAGCGGCATCTGGTGGAGTATGTCCACGCTGCTGACCGTCGGTTACGGCGATATTTACCCGGTCACAACGCTTGGGCGCGTGATGGCGATCTGCATCGCCTACCTCGGAGTCGGTGCCGTCGCGATCCCAACCGGTATCATCAGCGCCGGTTTCGTCGAACAGTACCAGCGCAAGAGCAGCCTGTCCAGCATGAAGGACGCGGATATTCAGGAAATTGCCGAGGTTTTCGTCGATAAACGATATGCCGGAAAAACCATTGAAGAGATGGAAGAAGAGCAGAATATCAAGATATTTCTGGTGCTGCGCGATGATCTGTCGGTGCTTCCGCAGAAAAATATGGTTTTGAAATTAAATGATATTGTGATTATACGAATAGAAAATGAAGCGTAATCAAACTTATCATCAAACATTTTTTTATGAACGTGAAAAAGAATGTGCCTTGGCACATTCTCGCGCCGAGCGCGGTCGCTTGCGACA
>ERZ773162.1757-NODE-1757-length-16098-cov-59.493798_pt1 | contig 16098 bp, 8 predicted proteins | sample MGYA00511113_ERZ773162 | MGnify/ENA primary metagenome ERZ773162 (study PRJEB29015, sample SAMEA2737807) | human gut metagenome | biome: human gut; feature: human-associated habitat; material: faeces | place: China | collected 2012 ... | reverse complement strand
TTTCTCATTGTCTTCCCCCTTAAATATAGACAATAACTGTATATTATCCTTTATTGACAAAATAAAAAGTCCGCTGATTAATAAATTCAGCAGACATAAAAACTTTAATTTATATAAGTACTTAGGTGACTTGAATGTCGAAAGAAACAATGTTAAAAATTAAATTTTACATAATTTCAATTTTGATATTGCTTGTTTTAGCAGTATTCATAGATATTAAACTATTTGATTCTAATGGGGCTTATTTAGACCTTTGTGAATTAATATGTTGCAATTGGTTTTCGATAATTTCTATTGTTTTCATAATAATGGGTTTTATATTTTTACTTCTTCAAAACCATGAGTTGAATGGTGCGGCAAATCCTTGCTGTAGAATAACAAAAATTGAAAATGTTAATTATGAGTTCTTAACATTTTTAACTACATATATTATTCCGCTGATTTGTTTTGATTTTGATAAAACACGCTACAAAATTGTCTTTTTGATTCTTTTAATTATCATTGGTATTGTATTTGTAAAAATGAACTTGTATGTTGCAAATCCTATTCTTGCGATTATGGGGTATAGGCTATATAAGGTAAGTGTTGATAAAAAGAAAGACAATAAAGATATTCTTGTTATTTCCAGATCAGAACTTTTTAATAACGATTCAATTGACTGGATTAAACTTGATGACACCTGTTGGTATGTAAAAAGGAGAAGCAATGAATGTTCAGGAAATAAAATCAAAAATAAATAGCATTATTTCTAAAAATACGTCCTTAAATCTGTTTTTTCTACTTACGGATAAAGACGGACAATACATAAAGAGAAAAGTTGATTTAGCTCAAGGCGATACAACAGAAGAATTCATTGAGTTATTTAGGGAGTATCTGGAAAAAACTATTGTTCAAAATGAAGAATTGAGTTTGTGTAAACTTTCAAGCTCCGATGACAGAGTAAACGCTATATATGCGTATGATTATGATATTTATCCCAAAGATCTAAATTGTATCCATGATTTTAATATTGAAGAAGAAATTGAATCTAAAATGTTTTCATTTTCAGAGGAGAGTTTAAGCAATTTGCGTGGATATTTGATTTATTTAGGTTCAATGAACGAAGGTATAGTTCTGTATAAAAAGCATTATCCGGTTTCTTTAATAAAGAGAGATTCGTTTCTGCTGTATAAGAAAGACAGACGGTTTGTGAAATTTGAAGGCGATGATATATTAAGGATAAGTGGTAGTGCGCAGGTTATGAAGCTAGAAAATGAAATGTTTGTATTAGATATAAACAATTTTGAAAGAAATTTTGGATTTGAGAACCTTATTACTAAAAGAGCATCTGAAACGGTTGAAGAAATAGATCAAAAAGGAATTTTAGAAGATGTTCAAGTGCTCAAAGATTTGGTTGATGATATTACATTTGCCCGAAAGCTATCTAAGGTCAGAGAAAAATCTCCGGTTATTAATTTGAGTATTTCAAATGACGATATTATAAATTTTACAAAAACAAATCCCGGATTAAGAGGACGGTTTAAATATAGTGAAGATGGGAAGAAAATTAGACTGGATACTAAGGCTTCCAAAAATGCTTTTATTAAACTGTTAAATGATGATTATTTGAGATCTAATCTTACAAATCAAGAGTACGATTCTATTGCAAAGGATAGAATTGATGCAGATAGACAATATTAATTATTATATAAAATTACATCTTTAATGTTGTTTATTTGATATTTAATGTAAGTATGAGTATAGAAATGTAGAATTAGCCAAATTATAAATATTTATAGTTAACTTCCCATAACGATATACAATTGTGGCTCGTTATGGGAATATATTTAATATAATTTCAAAATTGCAAGTGATAGTTACCAATGTTATTAATAAATGCAATAACAACTAACAAATAATAATTCGTGTCTTTATCTATTGCAGTTTGTAAACTATATGTTTTATAATTAATGTATAAAAGTTCAGAGTATAATTGCTAAAATGTTGTTTGCGAATGAAAGTGTTACGTTATTAGCTTATTTATGGAGGTTTAATTATGAGTGTTAATAAAAAAGTTATTACATGGCAGCAATTTGAAATATGCAACTCAGATAAAAGAAACGCATTTGAGTCAATGTGTCGGTTACTTTTTAAACATACATATTTGAATAATATTAATACTTACCATTCAAATGCAAACAACCCTGGGGTTGAGATAGAACCTGTCCTGACAGAATCCGGTAAAAGGATAAGCTTTCAATCTAAATATTTTGAAAAATTGGATTCAAGTTGCTATTCACAGATTCAACATTCTGCAAACTCGGCTATAAAATATTATTCAGGAAAATTAGATGTTATTTACTTGTACTGTAATTTAGATTTGACTACAACATCAAAAACTTATGTTAAAACAGTAAGTGATTTAAAAAATAATGGGATAGAATTAGTGCTAATCAGTAATAATACTATACTAGATCAAGTGGTTGAAGAGCCTGAAATTGCTTCATATTATTTTTTAGCTCATAATCTTGATGAAAACTGGTTTTATGAGAATATTACAACGAGCTTAAATGCCTTAGGAACAAGATATAATAGCAAATTTAATGTTACAACATCACTAAATCAATATTTAGATTTGTTTTCTTGTAATGATGATGCGATAAAAATTTTAAACGGCAAAAAGCTTGAGGCAATAAGAATAATTAAGAGCAATTGTTGGAAATACGATGAAAATCGGCCTTTTATTGATAGTTTATGTCGATTTATAAAAAATCTTGATAATGTTACCGTATCAACAATATCAGATTGTTTTGATTGGTCAAACAGAATAAAATCTGAGTTTTCTAATGATTTTGCTCGAATAAATAATCAAGTTGCCAGCAAAGTTAAAGAACTAAATGAAAGTGAATCAAGAGAGGAAAAGCAGAAAATAGAACGAGAAATTTGCATTTTACAGGAATTATGTGAATTTGATATGGTTTTGGAATTTGAGCAAATTGAGAAAAATCTTATAAGAAATAAAATGTTAATTGTATCAGGAAATGCTGGTACAGGAAAATCCCAATTATTTGCGTTTAATTCAAAAAAGACTATCCAAAATGGTTTGTATTCAATATTAGTCTTAGGACAAACATTCATTAATAATCAATATGTAGAATCACAAATTTCCAGTATTCTCGGAATAAATTGTGAATTTGATGAGTTATTAAATATTCTTGAATGTTTAGGCGAAATACATAACCAACCGATAGTTATCTATATTGATGCGGTGAATGAAAGTAATTATAGAGATATATGGAAAAATGGATTAAGTAGAATTTATAATAAAATTAAAAATCTTAATTATGTCAGAGTGGCTATATCGGTGCGTTCAGGATATGAACCTTTCGTGTTTGATAATAATATGATAAATTTACAAGCATCTCAAGCAATCACAAATATACATCATACAGGTTTTCAGGAAAACTCAATAGAAGCAGTGAGGGAGTTTCTGAATTTTTATAATATCCCATTTTATCCATCTTTTAGTATCAACTATGAATTAACAAATCCACTGTTTTTACTGCTTTTCTGCAAGATGTACAAAAAAGAATATGAAGGAAATAACTTTTTTAACATTTACATGCTGTTTGAGGAATTAATTAATGAAACCAATAAAGAATTGCTTAAGGAAAATAACATTGATATAAATAAAAATATATTATTAAATTTAATATACGAAATAATTAAAATTCAGATAAGCAAAAATCAAAGCAACATATCTCAAGAGGATTTACTGCGTTTGGATTTTTGGGAAACTTTTGGGTTAAATTATAATAAAATTAACTCCATAAGGATTATTGAAAAATCTGGTTTGTTAAACTCATTTATGACGAATAATGAGGAGAGATACTATCTAGGATATAATCTTTTAGGAGATTACTTAAGTGCAAGAATGATTATTGAAACTCATACCGATAAATCTGAATTACGTGAATATATAAAAAATGATATTTTAGATATAAACGATGGTAAAATCAGCAATCCGAATAACCATGATTTATTCATAGCTATTTGTAGTTTATTTGCAGAAAAGTATAATGAAGAGTGTATTGACGTTGCAGAAGGTTTAAATGAACATTACTATGTATCATTACTGTATCATTCATATATTAATTCATATAATCTTAGAAAAGCAAATACAATTAATTACAAATACTTTATAGATTTTGTGGACAAGCATCATATAGAACCTAAGATAGTTTTTTCGGTGTTGATTCAAAACAGTACTAAAATTAATCATCCCTTGAATGCAGAATTTCTGCACTCAATTCTAATAAATAAATCTTTAAATGAACGTGACTGGATGTGGACTACATTTATTAATGATATTGATGCTTCACATAGAGTTATCCAACTGATTAATTATTTTAATGAGGGCAACACTCTTAGCGGACTTAGCACAGATAATACGTTTTTGTTATTGATTCTTTTCACTTGGCTGCTTACATCATCGAACAGATATACAAGGGATATAGCATCAAAGACAATTATAGAGTTGTTGAAAAGTAATTTTCAGCTTTGTCTGCCTTTATTGCAAAAATTTGAATCTGTAAATGATCCATATGTTTTTCAAAGATTATATGGAGTCGCGTTTGGCGCTTGCGTTAAAAGAACATTTGTTTATGAGAATGATTATAAAAATCTGGCAGAATATGTATATAAAAACATATTTTTTCAGAAAGAGGTCTATCCTGATATTCTATTAAGAGATTATGCACGACTGATAATAGAAAGATATTTATTTGAATTTCCTAATTCAATAAGTATAGATATTGATTTAATATCTCCACCTTATAATTCTGAAGCAATTCCAACCGTTGTAAAGGAAGAATACTATAACAATGATATGCTTCAATCCGGCTTTAATATTATTGACTGTTCCATGATACCAGACACAAGGAATACTCCGGGGTTATATGGCGATTTTGGTCGCTATACATTTCAAAGTGCTTTAAATTACTTTGAAAATATAGACATCGATAATTTATACCATTATGCCATGCAATATATACGTGATGTGTTAGGTTATAAAAACAGCTATTTTACTGATTATGATTTATGTTCCAGAAGAGCATTTTCTGATAGAAGTAATACAAAGAAATGCGAAAGAATAGGGAAAAAGTATCAATGGATAACTTTTTACAATATACTTGCAAGAGTGTCCGACAGGCACATGCTACATAATTATAACGAACCTTCATCACCATATATTGGTCCTTGGCAAATACATGTTAGAGATTTTGATCCTACGCTTAATTGCAATTTTATTGTTTCTAAGGAATTGCCTGAATTTAACTCGGATGAAGATTATATAGAAGATTTTATTTCAGATAAGTCTGATTTGGGCGTAGCAGAAAAATGGACAAAGAAAAATTGCCAATTATTTAAAAATCATTCTAAAAAATTAATTTTAAGAGATTTAAGTGATATTCAATGGGTGAAACTATTCTCTTACGATAAGGTAGAAAATAAAGATGATAATTACGAAGGTCCTTATTTTTACACAGGAAAACAAGATATTTGGCTTAAATCCGACGGGTATTTTGTAAATAAAAAACAATTTACAAATATTAAAAATGCAATATCTAATCACAGAATAAGTGGTGAACGACTATCAGGAGGTTTTAATATTACTAGCTTGTTTCTGAGAGAGTATCCTTGGTCAATATCTTACCATACATTATATAATGATAGTTGGTCAGATTATAATATTTATACCGGTGAAGAAAAAGAAGTAACTTATGAAGGGGAAGAATTAGATTATTCGAAATTAGAAGAAGGAGTTTTACAATTTTACAAAAAAGTTTGTAGCGGTAAAGAAAAAATCAAAAAATCCATTGCAAAAGTAATATCATCATATTCAAATCTTGCATGGGAATCAGAATATGATGCATCACAAGATGAAACAACAAGTTTTTTACTACCATGTGAGGAACTTATTAAATATTTAAAACTAAACTTTAAGGAATATGATGGTTGCTTTTATAGCGGTGAAACTCTGGTATCACATTATATATCAACAGGTAGAGATTCTTGTGCATTAGTATTACGAAAAGATTATTTAGATAAATTTATCAAAGAAAATAATCTTGTGCTTTTCTGGGAATGTTATGGTGAAAAACAATACTTTTATGAAGAACACAATCAGTATTGGCAAGAATGGAATGGTATATTGTACTTAGAGGACAACGAAATAAAAGGCTCTATAGGGTGTAAAAATATCTAGATTGCAAAGCAAAGGCGGAGAATGAAAATTCTTTGCCTTTACTGTATATATATATACCAAAGAAATCGTTTGTTAAAAAACTACATCAAGTGTGGTGAAAATTCTATACTAAAATTTTGCAAACTAGTGGATTAATCTATTGTAAAGAGTTATAATTTCACACAAGAGATATAATATGTAAGTATAACTTGCAAATAATTTTTACGCTTATTGTTCGAGTTATATAATAACAGTTTTTCAAATTTAATAATTTTAAAAAGATGTAAAATAGGTGATAATTATGATGTTATTATTTTAGTTAGTTATATTAAATTTCATCAATTTGCTAACATTATCTTTTACCGCTTTTGGGCGAAATGTCTTTATGACTTAGGTATTAAGCTGTGCATGGAAAATCTTATCGAAGTAAGCATTGAATATTAAAAATTTATTTTTTGTTTTAATACAAGTCATTGTAATGTAGTATCAAAATACAATTCGCAAGATTTATCTACTATAAATGATAATTTATACAAATGCGTACATTCTCATGTATATTAAACGGAGGACAATTTACATAATCAGATAATATTTAATTTTTAAATAGTGAAATAAAGAGTTTATAGATTATAAAAATGAAAAATTAGCATTTGATTTGGCTTTTGTGTACTTGATGACATTCAATTTTGTTTTCGAGTAGAGAATCATTATTTTAAACCATTGTGTTATTGGTAATTAATGTACTGAATTTTATTTTTTGATGAATTGCTGAATCTATACTGCAAAAGCAGAAATATGTTATAGTGAAGATGCAAAATTTTTTATGCATGGTAATATATTATTTGGTATAGGTGAAAAGGAAATTACTTATTTCGTTTTATATATATAAGTACAATCATCGTAGATAAAAATAGCGTTTAGAAGATTTAGAATCGATTTATTCCAAGGGTTATTGTATGAAAATGTAACATAGAAAATTTTAATGTTGTTGAAAAAGGTAATAGATTGATTATTATCTTAATATTATATATTATGACATTTTAATGTAAAAAGAATACATTATATCAAATTGGAGGTTTGTATGGCTAAACAAAACAGTTGGCACAATTCTTATGATATTATTGAAAAACTTGGCGCAGGTGGCAATGCTAATGTTTATCATGTGAGAAATAAAACTAATTGTATGGAGTTGGCATTAAAAGAATTATATAATAAATCTTATGAGAAAAAAGCCAGATTCATCAATGAAATACATATAACTGAACAAAATGCATCCACTATTCCGGGCATTATACCAATTATCGAGTCCAATAAAGAGGAATATTGGTACACTATGCCACTTGCTACCCCAATACTTGACTATGTCAAAGACAAAACAATTTGTGATATAGTAACAGGAGTTATCGAACTATCAGATACATTAGAAAAACTTCATGAAAAGGGAATATGTCATAGAGATATAAAACCGTCAAATATTTATTATTATAATGACAGATTTTCTTTTGGCGACTTTGGCTTGGTGGATTTTCCGGATAATCCAGATGACTTTACTAAATCGGATAAAGGAGTAGGAGCTATATTCACTATTGCACCTGAAATGAAAAGAGATCCCAAACATGCTGATGGAACAAAGGGTGATGTTTTTTCGCTTGCAAAAACGATGTGGATGTTATTATCTGGAGATGATAGAGGCTTTGATGGTGTTTATAATTATCTAGATAAAAGTCATGGATTGCGATATATTGAAAAATATAAAAACATTCATCTTGTTGAACTGGAAGAGTTACTTAAAAATGCTACCGATAATAATCCATCTTTACGCCCAACTATCAAAGAATTTAAGGATAGATTAAATATATGGCTTGATGTTTTTAATGATTATGATAAGGCTCAGGCTAGTGATTGGAATTTCTTAAATAAACAACTATTTGGTTTGAATCCGCCGGAATCTTCCTGTTGGAGAGAAATTCACAAAATAATTGAGGTGTTAAATATTGTAGGAATGACACCGGCATATAATCACATGCTTTTCTCTGATAAAGGTGGTCTTGACTTTTCCTATGCTGAATTAGCTAACGAAAAAGATTGTATTTATATATACGATACAGCAGGTTGCTGCTATCTCGTTAAGCCAAAGTGTTTATATTATGAGGGATTTGGAGAAAATTATAGATGGAATTATTTTCTGTTAGAATTTAATAGGTTAAATCCAATATTTGAAGAAAACGGTGTAGTCGATTCTGAATATTTAGTTGAAGATATGCCGGGACACTATGTAGATGCCAAATATGTTCAATATGGTGTCTATGATTATGATACGGGTATACCGTTGCCTCAAGGATATAAAACTGTATTCAGATATATTAAGGGAAAATTCCTTATTGTAATGAAAAGTGGTCCTTATAATAATATTTCTGGAACATATGATGGGCGACACGGTTTGTGTAGTAACACGGATTTTCGTGATTATATTGATAAGTTAGTAAAAATGTATTGCGATATATTTGTTAAGCTTAAACAAGATAAAAGATTTGACAATGTTAGTGATGAAGAAATAGAAAGAAGAATTCTTAATTTAACTGAATTTAATAGAAATCCATTTAGTCATAATGAAGATATTTCTTTGAATAAAAATGATGAAAAAGCAATTAAGCAAAAAAGTAAGAAATATATCCAAGAAAATTATAGCTCGATGAATTTTAAATCTATTTTACAAGCTGATAATATTACAGTAAGGAAAATTAAATTTTATTTTATATTTTCCAATCCGGATTTTTTGTGTTCATTAGATTATTTTTTTCATACTAAAAAATATATCTGTAAAGATGGGTATATAAAAGAACTGGAGTCGCCATTATCAGAGGATTGCTATTATATATATAACAGAGAAAAAGCAATAAGTTTTAGAAATCAGCTTCAGCAAAAAATTAATGAAATACTCTATCAAGAGGATTTAAGTACTTTAGATAAATATAAAAACTTTATTTCAATAGAATTAATGAGGTGCGGTAAACCTTCTCATTTATTTACTAAACAAGAAATAAATGAAGAAATGAGAAAAGCGGACGATAGAGTTAATAATCAACTTGTTATTGATGAGGATGGGTATGCAAAAGTAATTAAGGATAATGAATATGGATTATTATATCCGGTTAGACATGAGTCATGGCATGCAGGTAATAATTTTGTTGGTAAATACTCGAATTTATCGACGTTAAATGATGAATATTTATCATCATTACAGGGATGGCTACTATATTTACAAACTGGAAAAAAACAATATATGGATTATATTCATGATAATAGAGATGAGGAAGAGTTAATCAAGAAAATCAGAGAATACTATTAATTTTGCAGTGCGCAGAGAATTAAGAGCTACCTATAATTATACTGAAAAACGATTCAGTTAACTTCACAACAATCTAATAAAAACAGTAAGTCGATATTATTGTTGTATTAGTATTAAAGTTTATGCTGGAGAATAAAAAATATTTTGCATAAGTGAAATAATTATAAGATTAAATGATATTATGGTCATAGTTCTATCATCCGTACCTACTTATAACTATTTCCCTACACTCCCCAGAGCGCATGACTGTTAATCATGATGTCACTGGTTCGAGCCCAGTTGGGGGAGCCATAACAGAGTAGTTTTTATAGCTGCTCTGTTTTTTTTGTTATCTAAAAGTTTGTCTAAATTACTATTATAGGGTTTTATGTCAATAGTTGGGGTAAACCCGAAAAAGAAGAATTGAAATGAACAAGCGATAGTAAATCAAGCTATCGCTTGTTTTTGCATTTGGTGAGAAAACATATGTAAAATACGGTTACGGAAACGCTTAAAATTTCTGTAACCATAAGCATTACGCTTAAGTACTTTAATCTTGTTGTTGCAGCCTTCGGTAAAACCGTTGGTGATAGCAGAAGAAAAAGAATTCAGAATACCCGGAAGCCAATTAATCATAGTATTAGCACATTTTTTAAATTGAGGAATACCACAATCTAAAGCCGAATTTATCCAGTCAGAAAAAGCTGTTTTTGCAGACTGTCGGTCTTTGCAATCAAGGATTTTAAGGAAATCCTCTTTGTAAAAATGAGCAGTAGAAAGAGTTGGAGAAGTATAAAGCATAACATTAACTTGCTGTTTTTCTTCATCAGAAAGATAGTGAAATCTTTTTAGTAAAAGCTGTCTTGATTGCTTGAAGTATCTGCGATGAGATTTGCTGAATTTCTTTTGTTCTTGTTTGCGAACAGCCTCAAAAGCCCAGATAACTTGCCGTATTCAATGGTATTTATCAACAATCTGTAAGGCTTTTTTAAACCACACAGAAGAAATATTAGAGTAGGGTTTCCACATATCACTGACAAAAAACTGAACCTTGTCACGCTGTGACTTATCAAAATGGTTAAAATACTCAGTTAGGAAATGCGCATATCTTTTTGGAAGAATGTCCAAAACAACCTTGTTGACAGGATCGGTGAGAATACATTGATACTTTTCGCTGTTCGTATTGCCTTTAAATTCATCAATAGAAATAGCAGATGGGAGCTTTTTAGGAGCGTAGGAAACTAAATCAAAAACCCTGATTACGGAGCTTACAGAGAGGTTAACCTCTCTTGCAACACTTGAAAAAGAAACTTCATTTCTCAATTTGTCAATGATATACAAAGATAATCTGTTAGTCATGCGATGATAACGAGGGAGGAAATCGACATTTTCAGGGAAACGCTTGCCACATGAGCAACGATATCGACGCTTATTAAGATGAATAAAGATGTACTTGCCAAAGACAGGAATATCCTTTATAGGCTGTTCACGATAATCATGAACTTATCAGTTAAATTGCCACAGCAAGGACATTTGTGGGGTTTTCTTTTTAACCGGCAGTTAATATGGATTGAATTATCAATTTCTTCAATTTTTTCTATATCAACATCTTGCAATCCTACGAGTTTTTCGGTAAAATATTTGTAGAGCATATTTGTTCCTCCGTTTCTGGTTTCTAGTCAATTCTATTTTAACGGATTTTAGACAAATATGCTCTACTTTTTTTAAAATTATTTTTGTAGGATCTATTTGTTACCCCAACATTTATTATAGAGCCACTTTATAATAAAACACCGACTGATACAAGCAAGTATCGGTCGGTGTTTTGAGTTTTTAATCAATTGATAATCGATTATTTACAAATTCTTCATTTCCTAAGAAATACTCTTCAATTAAATCCCAACGTTCTTGATTAGACATATTAGTAAGGAAAAATGCATTTAAAAGTTCTTGATTTTTTTGATGAGATTGTCTAATACACTGTAAAACATTATTTGTATATTTGCCTTGTGATAGGGTGTCCAGTTTACTTGGATCATTAATTCTTATAAAAATCTCTGACTTTTCACCGCCTTTTATTTCATATCTTGCTAATTCTAATATTTCTAATATTTTTAATAACGGCATAATTTCAATATTACTATTTTGAGGTACAGAATAATAACTTTTAAAAATATTATCTTTTTGCGGAACACAGCTACTTAGTTTTTGTTTAACCCAATTTATTAATCTAAAATAATTATTGTTACTTACAAAATATACAGTCTCGTCTTTATTAGATTGTTTTCTTTTTCTAAGTATTCTTGTTACACTCCTTGAAAAACTTGTATTAGCGTTAGGATCAACAAATTCTGTAAAAATATCGAGAAATAATATAAATTTTTCGTGAGAAATTATTCTTTCGTCAAAATAATCATTAAGTCTTTTTTCAATTTCATTTGCAGTAAATTGTTTTTCACTTGATTTCTTATATTCAGCTAGTATGTTAATAAAAGCATTTATAATTTCAGCTACTTTATTTACAATAAAATCATAGTTTTCAGTAAACATTATTTTTACACATATTCTTGGAGAAATACGATATTCTTGCTTTTTATGTTTATAAACTTCTTCAAAAAATATTTTTTTAAACATACCAAAAGTATATTGTGAATAGAAATTTTCCCATATTTTATCCATGTTTGCCAAAAAAGTATCACCGGTACTGTATACTTTAGTATTCGAAGTATTTCCTTTGATATTGTTGAGATAATGTTGGTTTGAACCGTCAACTTTTTTTAAAAACTCACCATACTTTTCTAAGATTTTATCCTGTATTTCATAAGGAATATTTATGTAATTATTAGTTAACATTGGTTTTGGTCTAACAATTAGAACTGGAAAACTATATTTATTAGCTAAATCTTTTGATAATAGTAATAGTCCGTTCTTAGTTTTATTTTCAACTTCATTAGCAGGAAATAAGTACTCAAAATTTTCTGATGATATCAATAAATTTCTTTTTTTCTTTTTTTGGTACAACAAGCTAATCTTTTTTAGCATTTCACGTAATTGATATTGCCTCATTTCAGATATTCCGTTTAATGTTCGCACATATTTTATATCACTTCTAAAATAATCTATATGAGCAACTCCTGATAAATCTTTATTTCTTGCTATTCTGCCTATTTCCTGAATATAGTCAGCAAGCGTTCCTGTTGGAGCAAAATGAATTACATGTACTATATCGCTAACATCAATTCCCATTCCAAAAGCTTTTGTGCAAATAAGTCCTTTTGCATTACCTGTTTTATATTCTTTTTCTACAAGCTTCCTTTCGTGTGGGTCGATTTTGCTATGGTATCTTCTGATAGCAATGCGTTCTTGTTTTGATAAATCACAGTAAATATTATCAACTTGAGATCTGTAAGGACAATAAGCTAAAACTTTTTCTTTCCTTTGTATGTATTCTCTCAACCTATTTATTAACATTTCTTTTTTTAAATCTTCATTTTTTTTGCTTTTATCAGGATTTTCAATTACATTTATATCAAAAGTAATGTTTTCTCTTTTTACATTACCTATATGGACTATTGTTCTGTCTAGTCCGAGTTCGTTTATTGTTTCGTTTACAATATCATTTTCTCCTGAATATACAGCAGTTGCAGTTAAACATAAAACTGGAAAAGTGTTACATTGCTTTTGGAATTTTGATATAAAACTATTTAGAAACCAATAGTCCGATCTGAAATCTCGTCCCCAACTTGTTACGGTATGAGCTTCATCAATAACTAAAAGATTTAATTTTCGGTTGCCTAAGAATGAATCTAATTGCATAGTTAATAATAATTCTGGAGCTAAATAAATTAATGATTTTTCACCGGAATGTATTTTTGCTATAACGGATATCCTTTCTTCAAAAGATATTGATGAATTTATACAAGCAGCTATATTAAATTCTAAATCGTTAACAAGTTTATCAACCTGATCGTTCATAAGTGCAATCAATGGTGAAACGACAATAGTTACACCGTTATATTTTTTAGCAAGATAATAAGCTGGTATTTGAAATAAAATAGATTTACCAGCCCCTGTTGGAGAAGTGATAAAAATATTACTAAATTTATTATTATTAATTGAATTTTCACATTGCTCAACTATTTCAGCAATTATGTAATCTTGTGGAATATTAATAAGTTCTCTTGTATTATCCGGATTTTTGTAAAATAGCAGATTACGGAAATTTGCTGTTTTACCCCAAAAGGATTGCAAAATAGTTTTATATTCAGTAGTATCATATTGTTTTAGCGTATTGCTTTTGTCGCTTTTGCAAATTATATATGGTGTGTTTAGATTTTGTAGAATTGTAATAATACTTGATAAATTATTATTAATAGCGTTTGTAGTGTCAAGCATTATATTGTATTCTTTAATATTTTCGCCAATTGATAATTTATATCTCAAATCCCAATCGTCTATGGAATTTACATTTATTAAATTTTTGGGATAATTTTCAGTATAGTTAAAGGTGCTGTTATTAGTCCAAAAATTAATTTTTGATGTGAAATCTTCTTCGATATTTATAGGTAACAACAGGTAATTTGATCCATGTAAATTTTTTATATCGCAATAATAATTGCTTAATAATTTAGTTTTACTATCTCTAGTCTCTGATTCATTTTTTATATAATTATATAGCAATTCTTTGCTAGCGCTGGTTAAAAAAGGAATACACCAAGGGGAAGTAATATTGTTTTCTATTATAATTATTTTTTTGCTTTTTAATTTTATAAGGGTATCTTTAATGGATAATAATTGTTCGTAAATCCCGATAACTGTTTCAGTTGTTGATTTCAAAAATGATAATGTATCTATCCAATCGTCATCTATTTTTTCTAGATTTAATATATTATTTATAAATATATCATCGGTAATTAAGGAATTTTTTAAGGAAGATAAATACATAATTTCTTTATATGAAAATCCCTTAAAAACCAAAAAAATATTATCATTTATATCATATTTTTTTAATATTTCATTCAAACGCTTTTCAAATAAATTGTCAATATTGGACATATAAATCACCTTGATCATAAAAAATATATAGCAACTATATTATAACCAAAAAAATTACAAAAATCAACACTCTTTTGATATAAATTATCGTAAAATCTACATATATGCCAATCAATGCAAATAAAATGCAAAAAACTGCCGACAGAGTATTCTCTGTCGGCAGGTATTACTTTTATTGAAATTTTAATTTATTATCAATTTGCCTGATACCAATACTTATGATATCTGCTTTTATAAACTAAATTTCGGACTCATCTCCAATTATGTATAATTTAGAAATCCTTAAAGTTTACATCGGAATTATCTCCTATACTATAGTATATCTAAATATAAACTTCCTCGTACATCGGCCTTATCTCCAATCTTTAGATTTTTATTAGATAAATTTTATCTGTACATTGGTACGACCACCATATTAACAAGATTTTAAATTATATTAAGTTGTAATCATAATCTCGGATAAACCTGATTACCTTAGAATTGTGATTACTCAAAAGCTCATTTTTACGAATAATAACCTAACAACTACTTTCGCAGACAATCTATATAAAAAATATGAAGTTCTTTTTTGTATTCGTACGCTTTGAATGCAATTGTTTGATTGGTAGTAATCGGAAACCTTGTCTGATTTAAATTAATAATATGTTTAATAACATTGAAATTATCAGCTGCCCGACAAACAAACGAGATATTATAACCTTTTCTAATGTATCAGGTTATTGTTTGTTTGGGGGAAGGCTCCGCATGAAATCTCTGATATATCTTATGTAATGGACTTTTACTTTCATATTAGAAACCTCCTTTTGTTCCTTTTCTTTGTCTATATTATACAGAATAAATCAACTGTTGTCAATATAAATATTAAAAATATTTATATTTTTATTTTATCAAAATCTATTGAAGTGCATTTTGCATTGTGGTATAATTAAATAGTTGGGGTATTGCAAAATACTCCTTTTATTGACTTTTTTGTTGCTGTTGTGTATAATAATTACATATTAATATGATTTTCAACGGATAAGAGGTGTGGTATATGATTAAGAAGTATAATAAACTTGTGAGAGATAAAATTCCGAAGATCATTGAAGAAAACGGTCAGATGTGTGAAACCGAAATTCTTTCTGACGAAAGATACCTTGAAATGCTTGAATTAAAGCTTTCAGAGGAGTGTACAGAGTATCAGATTGATAAAAATACCGAGGCGCTTGCCGATATTCTTGAAGTTGTTTATGCCATTGCCAATGCAAGAGGTATGACAGACGGTGAACTTGACAGATTAAGACTTGCCAAGGCTAATAAAAACGGAAGATATAAAGATAAAATATTTATTAAAGAAGTTACTGAGTGGTAAACAAAAGCACGGTGCATTAAACGCATCGTGCTTATTTTTTTGTGGTTCTTTGTCAAAAGTTGGGGTAAATTATGGTTTAGCTAATTGCTTTATCAAGCAATTATAAAAGTTTGGTCGACCTTTTCAAAGGTCGTGGGT
>ERZ773162.1753-NODE-1753-length-16133-cov-3.419455_pt1 | contig 16133 bp, 6 predicted proteins | sample MGYA00511113_ERZ773162 | MGnify/ENA primary metagenome ERZ773162 (study PRJEB29015, sample SAMEA2737807) | human gut metagenome | biome: human gut; feature: human-associated habitat; material: faeces | place: China | collected 2012 ... | reverse complement strand
GTAATTATTAATATCTTATCTTAATTTAATAGTAATGAAGAATGCAAAAAAGAAAAATCAAAAGATTCCCTATTTGCTTCTATTGATGCTATGCTGTTGTATGACGGTTTTGGCACAAAAGGGAGTAACGGTGAAAGGTGTGGTCGTAGATGATAAGGACGTGCCTGTTATTGGAGCATCGATTGTTGTAAAAGGCAATAATTCGATAGGTACAATATCGGATATTGATGGAAATTTTATACTAGCTGTACCTAGTGAAAAAACAGTGCTTGTTATTTCGTATATTGGAATGAAAACAAAAGAAATCCAATCTGCTAAAGGAACAGTGAAAGTAGTACTTGAGGACGATTCAAAGCAGCTTGAAGAGGTCGTAGTCGTAGGATATGGACAACAGAAGAAAGCGAGTGTCATTGGTGCAATTACCCAAACGAGTGGTAAGACACTCGAGCGTGCCGGTGGTGTGTCCAGCGTAGGAGCTGCATTAACAGGTAACTTGCCGGGGGTTATAACCACTGCTACACAAGGAACACCTGGAGCAGAAGACCCAAAAATCTATATTCGTGGTCAGAGTACTTGGAATAATAGTGACCCACTGGTGCTGGTAGATGGTATTGAACGCCCCATGAATAGTGTGGATATTAGCTCTATTGAAAATATTTCAGTGTTGAAAGATGCATCTGCTACGGCGGTTTTTGGTGTGAAAGGAGCGAACGGGGTAATTTTGATTACTACCAAACGTGGTCAGGAAGGAAAGGCGGATATTCGTATTGCAGCCAATGCTACAGTGAAAATACCTTCTAAATTGGCCAGTAAGTATGACTCTTATGATGCACTTGCTTTGCGTAATGAAGCAATCATCCGTGAGATTGGTTTATATCCGGAATCTTGGGATAGCTATACTCCGCAAGACATACTTAATAAGTATCGCAATCCGAAAGATGTGACGGAGGCGGAACGTTATCCGAATGTGGATTGGGCGGACGAAATGGTTAAGAAAGCTACTATGTCCTATAATGCTAATGTTAGTGCGTCGGGAGGTAATAAGTTTGTGAAATATTTTGCTTCAGTCGATTACCTCCATGAAGGTGATATCCTGAAAAAGATTGAGAATAACAAATCGTATGATCCGGGATATGGTTTTAACCGTATCAATGTTCGTTCCAACTTGGATTTCAATCTGACTAAGTCAACTGTATTAACGGCAAACCTTTCCGGTTCGTATGGTGTCAAACAAGATGCTTGGGGACAAGATGATTGGGAATATCGTATTTGGCAAAGTATTTATAGTAATCCGCCCGATTGTTATTTGCCGCGTTATTCAGATGGCACTTGGGGATATTATCCCCCCGACCAGGTAGCCACAGTCAATTCGGCAGCTACATTGGGTAATAATGGTGTGCGGAAAATCAACACTGGTAGAATCAATACAGACTTTACATTAAAGCAAGACCTCGGTATGTTGCTAAAGGGGTTGAATGCCAGAGTTACTCTCTCGTTTGATAACGTTTTCAAGACGCAGGGTGGTGTTTATGATGACGGCAATTTACAATTCAAGTATATTGATCCCAATACCGGACAAGTCACGCTTTCACAACATTATGGCACAAACCAATTCGATTATGTAGTGAATCCTTGGAGCATACGTAAAGATGAAACGTTTGTCAATAAATGGGGAGGTAACGAAAACTCCAGAAAATTGTATTATCAGGCACAGATTGATTATGCGCGTAAATTCGGAGATCACGACGTAACCGTAATGGGACTATTCAGCCGCGATAAATATGCTACGGGCAGTGAATTTGAACACTATCGGGAAGATTGGGTCTTCCGTGGCACTTACAATTATGCTTCCAGATACTTTGTGGAATTTAATGGTGCATATAATGGTTCTGAAAAATTTGGTCCGCAACACCGTTTTGCTTTCTTTCCGTCGGCAGGTATCGGTTGGATGATTAGTGAAGAGAAATTTATGAAATCATTCAAGTTTTTGGATATGCTGAAAGTACGTGCCACTTACGGACAAGTGGGGGATGATAACATCTCCGAACGTTGGCTGTACGTGACACAATGGAAAAATGAGGGAACTTCCGGATTAGGTTCACATGATGGAAATACCAGTCCCTATACGTGGTGGAAAGAAGATAAGATCGGTAACCCGGATATTCATTGGGAAAAGGTTACTAAAAAGAATCTCGGTGTAGAGTTTTCTTTCTTCAACGGTTTGTTTGCCGGTAGTTTCGAAGCGTTCAACGATTATCGTACGGACATTCTTCTGGAAGGTTCAAAACGTGCTATCCCCCCTTATTTTGGAGGAACACCGGGAGTTGCCAATTTAGGTAAAGTTCGGGTGAAAGGTTACGAACTGGAACTCCGCTCTTCCAAAGTATTTGAAAATGGAATGCGGGTATGGGGTAGTTTTAATATGACACACGCTAAAGATAAAGTCGTAGAAGCGGATGACCCGGTATTGAAAGACGAATATCAAAAGCAAGCAAACAAGCAGATCGGACAAACCTATGCTCACATCTCCAATGGCTATTACAATACGTGGGATGAACTTTATGGCAGTACGATATTGAATACATATGATTCGGAAAAACTTCCGGGTAACTTGAATTTTATAGATTATAATGGTGACGGTGTGATAGATACATATGATTCAGTGCCTTATGGGTATCCGGAGAGACCGCAAAATACATATAGCGCAACTGTTGGTTTCGAGTGGAAAGGGTTCAGTGCATTCGTGCAGTTTTATGGTGTCAACAACTGTAACCGTTCTGTCGATCTGAATAGTTTCTCTAATCACTTGAATCGTGCCTATAAGTTAGGAACTTACTGGAGTGCAGATGATACCGGAGCCGACGCTCCGATGCCTCGATGGAATTCTCACGCGGAATATAAAGGTACAATTAATCTGTATGACAGTTCTTATATCCGTCTGAAGAATGTAGAATTGGCTTATACCTTTACACAGTCATGGGTGAAGAAGTTTGGAATCAAGTCTTTACGCATTTATGTGAATGGTGATAATTTGTGGATGTGGAGCCATATGCCGGATGATCGTGAAGTAAATTTAGGTGCATCTTCCGCTTATCCGACAGTAAGACGTGTGAATATGGGATTTAACGTGAACCTATAAAAGAAAAAGTATGATGATAAAAAATATATACAAGTTGATAGCTTGCGGCACATTATTGTTAATGATAGCTGCATTATCTTCCTGCAAGGATTATCTGGATCGTAGTCCGGAGGCAGAGGTTTCTTCTACAGATGCCTTTATCAGCTTTAATAATTTCCAGGGATTTGTTGAAGAGTTATATAGTAGTGTACCTGATTACACCATTTATACTTGGGCCTGCGATTGGATACTGGGTGATGAAATACTGAACAAGGTTGGAGGTATATGGGTCAATGACGAAATGGATAAAGGAAATTCCTGGGTTTGGGACAGTTGGATTTCATGGTTGTCTGCGGCTGATATAAAGACTGATGGTGATACAGGAAAAGGGCTATGGTCTAATGCATGGTATGCTATTCGTAAAGCGAATCTTGGTCTCGAGAATATGGAGAATCTTACAGATGCTACTCCCGAGCAGAGAGATATTATTAAAGGACAGTTGCTGTTTTTCCGTGCTTTCTATCATTTTGAGCTAATGACTTATTGGGGAGGTATGCCTTATATCGACAAAGCGTTTTCTTCTGCTGATAAATTGGACTATCCCCGCTTAAACTGTCACGAAACGGCTGACCGCATTGCACAAGACTTGCGCGAAGCAGCCGACTTGTTACCGGCCGACTGGGATAAAACAGCTACTGGAAAATTAACACTCGGTAAAAACCAGTTGCGTGTATCTAAAATTACGGCATTAGGCTATTTGGGTAAGAACTACTTGTATGCCGGAAGTCCGTTGCTTAACTACGAGTCGACCGGAAATAAAAATTTCGATACGGAGTATTGCCGGAAAGCAGCTGAAGTATTTGCAGAATTGCTGAAATATGTAGATAAGCAAGAAACACAGGTGAAACTCATCGATTGGGAAAACTATAGTTTCCTGTTTTATAGTCATGGTAAGAATGGTGCAATTCCCGGTTATCCGGAGGCGATATTTCAATGTCCGGTATACAATGCTTGGTTGAAGGGATGTCCTTGGGGACCTAGTTCGAACTATGGGGATAGTAAGGCTAATCCTGGTGCTTATAGTTCTCCCAATGCTCGTTTTGTAGAGAATTATGGAACAAAGAATGGACTGCCGATTGATGATCCGGACAACCACCAATATGATAAGACCGATCCTTGGGCTAATCGTGATCCTCGTTTCTATCATAATATCATCTATGATGGAGTGCAAGTGGTGAAAGGGTCTATGCCGGATGCGGATGAGAAGTATCGCTATGCGGATTTGACAACGAAAGGACATAGTCGTGTCAACGATAAATCAGGCCGTACAGGTTATGGATTGCGTAAACTAGTTCCTATGGACAATAATAACTATGACCAGTGGAATGACAATTATATGCATTTGTCATATATGCGTTTAGCCGATGTCTATCTGATGTATGCGGAAGCTGTTCTTCAAGGATATGGATCGGCAACCAGTACCGGACCTGATTATATAACAGCAGAAGCAGCTGTTAATATTATTCGTAAACGTTGCGGGGCTGGCACTGTTGGAGCAAAATATGTGAACGACAAAGAGAAGTTTATGGGTGAAATCATTCGTGAACGCGCTATGGAATTGGGATTTGAAGAAGAATTCCGTTATAATGATTTACGTCGTTGGATGATTGCCGACCAACTGAAATATCGGGAGAAGACTGCCATCTATTTTGATAGAGGAGCCGATGGAAAACCGATCAACATGAGAGAGGAAGTGCTTGTGACTCGTCCTTTTGAGAGTAAGCACTGGTGGTTACCTTTAAGAATCAAAGATGTCTCTAATTATCCAACATTCGGTCAAAATCCGGGATGGTAATCTGTGGGTCTATTTTTTCACTTAAAATGAAAACACAATGAAATATATAAAAATAGGATTGGTTCTGTGTGGAATGTTTTTGATTCCGTCAGTGAAGGCGGTAGGAACAGCTATAGAACCGGAAAGTAAAGATTCATTGGTACACATAGCCTATACGGCAGTGTCCAATAAAGACTTGGCGGGAGGAATTTCCGTACTGAAGCCAAGTGAATACCTGGACAAATCGTACAGTACATACGCACTGGAGGGAGCGGAAGCTTTCGTTGGAGGCAGTAACCTTTGGGGAATGGGCAATGCATTGGTTTTGGTAGATGGTGTTCCTCGTTCTATTGACAATATCACTACTAGCGAGATCGATCAGATTACATTCCTGAAGGGTGCGAATGCGGTTGTTCTGTATGGTAGCAGGGCTGCTAACGGAGTGATTCTGATTACCACCAAACGTGGGAAAGTAGGTGATCGTCAAATTAACGTGCGTGCTCATGCTGGTATCAACACTCCGAAAGCATATCCCCAATATATCGGTTCGGCCGAATATATGACGTATTATAATCAGGCATGTATCAATGATGGCATTGACCCGCTTTATGATAAAGCCACTATCTATAACTACGGTGCGCAGGTCAATCCTTATCGTTATCCGGATGTGGACTATTATTCGTCTGATTATTTGCGTAAATTTTATAACTCTTATTCTGCCGAAGCTGACTTTACAGGCGGTACGGAGCGTGCCCGTTTCTATGCACAGGCAGGCATTCAGAATAATAATTCTTTGTTGAATTTTGGTGAAGGTAAAAAAGAAGGGACTACGCGTTTGAATATTCGTGGTAATGTCGATTTGAAATTGAACGATTATATCAAGACTTATGTAAATGTTTCTACGGTCTTTTATAATAACCATTCGGCATTGGGTGACTTTTGGAATAAAGCTCGCACAATCCAGCCGCACCGTTATTCGCCAATGATTCCTATTGATATGATTGATCCGGATAATCCGAATCTACAGCTACAAATACGGAACAGTCGTCATATTATCGATGGCAAATACTTGCTCGGTGGTTCGCAGCAATATCTCACCAATCCAATAACCGATGCTTATGCCGGGGGATACATTGCCTATACAAGTCGGCAATTTCAATTTACTGGCGGTCTTGATATTGATCTGAATCAGGTGCTGAAAGGCTTATCTTTTCATGGTGCCATGAGTATCGACTACTCTAACACGTACAATGAGTCGGTGAATAATACTTACGCTGTGTATGTAGCTGATTGGGGCAAAAGTGAGCAAGGTACAGATATAATCAATGGTTTGACTAAGCACAACAAAGATATGAATACGGGAACCCAGAATCTTAGCGATTCTTGGAATCATCAGACTGTCGATTTTAATGTGCATTTTGATTATACTAATACTTTTCAGGAGAAGCACAATGTGTCAGCCATTTTGCTAGGAGCCGCAACTCGTATGCGTCAAACAGGTGACTTCCAATACGAAACGAATGCCAATATGGGTTTGCAGTTGGACTACAATTTTAGTCAGACCTATTATGCATCATTTGGTGGTGCGCTTGTCAATTCTACTCGTCTGGCAAGTGCTCATCGGTTGGCATTCTCTCCGACAGTTGGGTTAGGTTTTATCAGAGGAGGCTTTTATGCAAAACGCCCGTTCGATCGACCGATTGAAATTGACGGCTTCTGCCGGTATTCTACATACTGATTTGTTATTCCCCACCGATAGTGAGACCGGTCGTCCATTGTACTTTCTGTATGATGCTGTTTATATGGAGGCTCCCGGCTATGGATGGCACGATGGCAAATACAGCAATAATTATACTTCTGTGACACGAGGGGAAAATTTGAAGTTAGGATATGCCAAGCGTAAAGAGATTAATGTTGGTATCGAAGGTTCCTTCTTTAACAATTTGCTTAATATGAAGGCTAATCTATTTTTCACTAAGTTGGAAGATATTCCAGTCATTGCGGCAACTCAATATCCTAGTTATTTTCAATCGGGTTATCCGAAAACTTCATTCATTCCTTATACTAATTTCAATACCAATCAATATCGTGGTTTTGATTTTCAGATAGACTTGAACAAGAAGGTGGGGCAGGTTAATTTGCAAGCAGGCGTATCGGGCACTTATGTTACTTCGAAAGCATTGAAACGTGATGAATTGTACGCTGATTCTTATCGTAATCGGGTGGGGCAACCCACTGATGCTATCTTCGGATTGCAGAGTGAAGGGTTGTTTATGAATCAGGCGGAAATTGACGAGCGCAATATCGAGCAGAAGTTTGGAGAGGTGAAACCTGGTGATATCAAGTATAAAGACCAAAATAATGATGGAGTGATTGATGAACGAGACGAAGTAATGATTGGCCGATGGGGAGCACCTTTCTCTTATGGTGTTCATTTAACAGCTCAATGGAAAGATTTCACTTTGTTTTTATTGGGAACAGGTAGTGTCGGCGGTACAGGTGTTAAAACGGATGACTATTATTGGGTGAATGGAGATAAGAAGTATTCTGTTGTAGTGCGTGACAGTTGGACGGAAAAGAATCCTGGTGCATCATATCCACGTTTGACCACTACTAATGGTAGTAACAATTTTCGTTATTCGGATTTCTGGACTTATAGTACTAATCGATTTGACTTAGCTAAAGTACAGTTGACTTACTCGTTGCCGCATAAAATCATCCAAAGTTCTTTTATCAAAGATCTTAAGGTGTATGTGAGTGGTTCCAATCTGTTGACTATTGCCAAAAACAGGGAAATATTGGAATTGAATCTGGGTTCTCCTCAATGCCGTTTTTATAACCTTGGAGTAAAAGTTGAATTTTAATTCCATTAAAGTTGAATTGACATGAAAAAGAAATTAATAATAATATTAACGTCATGCTGTTTGTGTTTCACTTTTGTCGGTTGTAGCAATTTGTTTGCACCGGAAGATGAAAACAATCGTGGCAAGGAAGATATGGTGAATGATCCCGCGTTCGCCGAAGGGTTACTGCTGAATGCATATGTCCGATTGCCGAATAACTATTCTTTTGATGATGTAGCTACAGATGATGCTGTAACCAATGATGTAAATAATAACTATTTGAAGATGGCTACCGGACAATGGTCGGCCATGATGAATCCGATGAACCAGTGGGAACGTTCCTATACTTCCATTCAGTATTTGAATATGATGTTGGAAGATGCAGACAATATTGAATGGGCCACTACTGGTGAAGGAACCAAAGAATTGTTTAATGATCGCATTAAAGGAGAGTGTTATGGTCTCCGTGCTTTGAATATGTATTATTTGTTGCAAGCTCATGCGGGAAGAACTGCGGATGGCCGGTTGATGGGTGTACCTATCTTGGTTGAATCGCAAAATGGTGAGAGTAATTTCAATTTACCAAGAGATACTTTTGAAGATTGTGTAGAGCAGATTTATAGCGACTTGAGTAAAGCTGAAAGTTATCTGCCTCTTGATTACGAAGACATCGCTGATGCCAGTCAGTTACCGTCTAAATATGCTCACATTTCCTATACGGAATATAATCGTGTATTTGGCTCTTACAACCGTCAACGTATGTCGGGACGCATAGCTAAAGCTATTCGCTCAAAGGTTGCGCTACTCGCTGCCAGTCCGGCTTTCGGTGGTACGGAACAACAGTGGAAAGATGCGGCTGATTATGCAGGAGAGGTACTCGACCTGAATGGCGGTTTGTCCGGTATGGCAAGTAATGGTTTTTATTGGTATGCCCGGGAAAATTCAGCAGAAATTGGTGGTTTGGGTGATGGTAACAATCCTAAAGAAATCCTTTGGAGAACTAATGTAGAAGAATCCAATAATCTGGAGACTGAAAACTTTCCTCCCAGCCTATATGGAAATGGACGTATCAATCCAACCCAGAACTTAGTAGATGCATTTCCTATGCAGAATGGCTATCCTATTACAGACAAGGTAAATGGAAAGTATAATGAAAGTCGTCCGTACACGAGCCGTGATCCTCGTCTGGCTAAATATATTGTCACAAACGGAAGCACCATGGGCCCAAGTGATTCACAGATTTACACAGAGGTGGGTAAAACTGATGATGGTATTAATGCAATCTCTACTTCTACACGTACGGGGTACTATATGAGAAAACTGTTGCGTGAAGATGTGAATCTAAATCCGGTAAGCAGCCAAAAGCAAGTTCATTATTATCCGCGCATTCGTTATACGGAAATATTCCTGAATTATGCTGAAGCCTCCAACAGGGCTTGGGGACCGGATGGTAATGGAGAACATGGATATTCTGCCCGCGATGTCATTGCTGCAATCCGCCAACGTGCCGGCATTGCTCAACCGGATACTTATCTGGAATCAATAAATACTATGGATGAGATGGAAGAACTGATCCGTAACGAACGTCGTTTGGAACTTTGTTTCGAAGGTTTTCGCTTTTGGGATTTGCGCCGTTGGGAGACCAACTTAACGGAAGCAGCACAAGGAGTACGTATCATGGGAACACTATATGCTGATATTACTGTGGAAAATAGAGTGTATCAGAATTATATGAACTATGGACCTCTTCCCTATGAGGAAATATTGAAATGGGATCAACTTCTGCAAAATAAAGGATGGTAAAACGTCAAAGTAATCAATAAAATCAGAAAATATGAAAAAGTTAACTATCTTAAGCATAATGCTACTCGCCGGTGTGCTGACGGCTTGTCACAACCAGGATTGGGAGTTTCCTGACTATAAATATACAACCGTATACTTTGCTTATCAGACTCCTGTACGTACCATTGTACTTGGAGAAGATATCTATGATACAAGCTTGGACAATGCACATAAGTGTAAAATTATGGCTACTACTGGAGGTGTTTATCAGAATAACCATAATATTGTTTTGGATCTTTCCTTGGATGAGAACCTATGCAAAGGATTCACATTTGGAGAGGGTGGTGAAACGGTGGAAGCCATGCCTCATCATTACTATAATTATGATGACTTTGTGAATACTAAACTAACCATTCCCTCTGGTCAGATAGCGGGTGGAATTGAGGTACAGCTCACGGATGAGTTTTTCAAAGATGAGAAAGCAATACAGAATAAGTATGTTATTCCGATGGTAATTAATTCGGTTTCCAATGCTGACTCGATATTGCGCGGAAAGCCGGCAGTAGCAAATCCCAATCGGTTGATTGCCGCAGACTGGGGAACACAGCCTAAGGATTATATCCTTTATTGTATTAAGTATATCAACCCTTGGGATGCTACTTATCTGCGTCGTGGTAAGGAAGTGGTGACTGAAGATGGAGCACAGCGTGAAATTGTCCGTCATGCCAGTTATGTAGAAAAAGATGAAAAATGTGCATTAAATACATACAATCTGAAAACAGTGACGGCTTCATTCAAAACCTATGATAAGAACAAATTGGAAGTTCCATTTACAATGTCACTGACATTCGACGATAATAATAACTGTATTGTGAAACAGAAAGAAGGGGCGGATTATGTAATCACTGGTAATGGTAAGTTTGTAAAAGACGGCGATAAGAAAAGCTGGGGACAGGAAGATCGTGATGCCGTTTACCTCGATTATACACTTACACTTGGTAACAGCAATACGTATGCTATTAAAGATACGTTGGTGGTACTTACCCGGGGTGTCGTGGCAGAAACATTTAAGCCAGTAGCAATCCCTTGAATTAATAAATAGATAAAGAGAAACACGTTATGAAATATTTGAAACATATCTATCTTTTTACCCTTATCATCTTGTTGTCTGCTAGTTGTGTAGACACTGAAGATTATAGACGATTTCAGGTAGACGAACTTGAAATTTCCAAGTCCGACCCGAATTTCCACATCTATTTGTGCTTCGGTCAGTCGAACATGGAAGGTAATGCTGCCATTGAGAATGTGGATAAAGAAGGAGTTAGCTCCCGTTTCCGAATGATGGCTGTGTCGCCTGACGATGAAGAACATCTGGGAAGAATAGCTGGTGAATGGTATACAGCCGTTCCGCCGCTTTGTCGTTGGGATACTGGCCTGACACCTATTGATTATTTTGGCCGTACTATGGTGGCTGAAACATCGGACAACGTGAAAGTTGGTGTTATCATGGTGGCTATGGGTGGTGCAGGTATTGATGCTTTCGATAAGGAAAATTATAAAAAATATTACGGTGAAGCCGATGACTGGCAAAAAGGGTTGATGAATATTTATGGAGGTAATCCTTACGCCAAACTGGTGGAGATGGCAAAAATAGCCAAACAATCCGGGGTTATCAAAGGTATTTTGCTACATCAGGGTGAAACCAACAATATGCAAGAGGATTGGCCGATGAAGGTGAACAAGATTTATACCGACCTGTTGAAAGATCTCACACTCAATAGTGATACTGTTCCTCTGCTGATTGGGGAAATGTTGACCGAAGAGCAAGGAGGGATTTGCCATGGTATGAACAGCATCATTGCCAAGATGCCCTCATTGGTGAAAAATGCCCATGTGATTTCAGCTGAAGGATGCCCCGGCAAAGAAGACGGGCTTCATTTCACGGCCGAAGGCTATCGGGAGTTGGGTAAGAGGTATGCCCAAAAGATGCTTCAATTACTTGTTTTGGATAAGGCGGAAGGAATGCCCAAATTGCATATCGAAGGCCGGTATTTGAAAGATAGTGAAGGTAATATAGTCAATTTGCATGGTTTTGCACAGACATATAGTCCTTACTTCAATGAAAGCATGTGGAGCAACTATGATGTGGATGCTTGTTTGAGATACAATCAGGGGCTGGTTCGTAGAATGCTTGCTGCTGGTTGGGAGATGGATTTTATTCGTTTACATATGGATCCTTATTGGAGCAATACGCCGGGCTGTCAAGCGACAGGTGAAAATGATATCCATTGTTTTGAAGAAGCCCGCTTTAAGAAATATCTGGATCAGGTTTTTGTTCCGATGGCAGAATATGCGATTTCAAAAGGTATGTATGTAGTCATGCGTCCTCCTGGAGTATGTCCGGAAGAAATTGCTGTGGATGATGATTACAATGAATATCTTGTAACTGTATGGGATATTGTTTCCAAGCATCCCAAAATCAAAAACAATTCGCATATTATGTTCGAGTTGGCCAATGAGCCGGTACGTATCGTTGGTTCCGATGGTATTGCCGGAGGAGATGGAGATCCTTGTTTTACCAGCCTCAAGAAATATTTCCAGAAGGTAGTCGATGCTATCCGTGCAAATGCCGATAACATTATTTGGGTTCCCGGATTGGGTTATCAGTCTAATTATAGTGGTTATGCTAATCATCGTATAGAGGGAGATAACATTGGTTATGCGGTGCATTTATATCCGGGGTGGATGAACAGTGACGGAGAAAATGGTGACGGTGGCTCCAGTACAGGTGGTTACCAACCTTTCCAGAACGGATGGGATAGGCAAGTAGGCCCGGTGGCGGATTTTGCACCCATCATTATTACGGAGATGGACTGGGCTCCTGCTAGATATGATGCTTCGTGGGGAAAAGCCATTACTGGAACGTTAGGAGGACCGGGGTTCGGTGCCAATTTTAAATATATTGTTGATAACGCAGGCAATGTAAGTTGGTTGCTTTTCACTAGCCCGCATTTATTGGCCGACTTCAAAGATGTACCTGGTACACCGGGAGCTTATACGTTCTTGGATGATCCGCAAGCTTGTCCATGGCCTATTTATCATTGGTATCAAGATTATAGAAAAGGGACTTCCGATACTGGTGCTTTGAAAGATATTACAGTTGAAGGAGCCGAAGCAGGTATTACTTTAACTACCGGAAGTAGTTCGTACCTGATGGTTTATGCCAACTACGAAGATGGAAGTACTTCTATTGTTTCTTCTAAAGCTTCATTCTCCTGTTCAGATATCATCAGCATAGATGGAACGGGTAAGATGACTGCTCTCAAAGATGGAAATGTAACCATTACGGTGACTTATGGAGAGGCATCCGGCATAAAAACAGCTACGGTGGCAGTTCATGCTACCACTTTCCCACTGTCGGCAGATGCGTTCAATCCGAGTATATGGGAAACTGGAACATACGATGAAACGACACATACCTTAATCACGGGTTCATATGGATTCGGTGGTTGGGAATATACTAATGGCGTAGATTTGTCTGGTTACAAGTACCTAGTTGTCAAATTAGGAAATGACAATACCGCTGATGTAAAATTCCGTTTATTTGATAAGGGATACTGGGAAGGAGCTGCTTCTTATGCTTTTGGTAATTCACGTAAAGTGGTGGTGGAACTTAAGAAGATGAAGAAAGAAGATTCTGGAGCTATATTGAGTCCGAAATCTATAAAGATCATTGGGTTCTGGTCCAATGGAGGAAAGCCTATTATTATTAATGATATCTATTTGAGTAATGATGACGCTGAAAACCCTGTTAAAGATTATTTCTCATTTGATAACCTCAATCCGAATATATGGGACCCGAATCAACCGACTGGTTCTTTTGAACCCAAGACTGGTACATTGATTACTGGTTCATATGGCTTTGGTGGATGGGAATACGATAGTGCCGTTGATTTCTCCGGTTATCACTATTTGGTGGCCGAGCTGGGTGAAGGAACGGAAGCTACGGATGTTGCTTTTCGGGTTTTCGATAAAGGATATTGGGATGGAGAGGCAGCCAGTGTCACATTTAACAATTCCCGTACTGCTGTCATCGATCTGAAGAGTTTGTCGAAGAATGGATCAAAAGTAGATCCATCTCTCAAAATTGTCGGGTTCTGGTCGAGCGGTGGTAAGAAAATAGTTATAAAGAGAGTCTATCTGACGGATATTGTAGAACAACCAGGTGATTTCTCTTTTGATGACTTCAACCCTAGTATCTGGGAAACAGGCTCATTTGATAGAAAAACGCATACTTTTATTGCCGGTCAGTATGGTTTCGGAGGTTGGCAGTATTCTGCTGGCAAGGATTTGTCTACTCACAAATATCTGGTAGCCGAATTGGTCAGCATGGAGGATACCGATGATGTTGCTTTCCGGATTTTTGATGAAGGTTATTGGAATGGGGCAGCTGGGGATGTCAAAGTAGATAAAACGACTTTGCGTGCTGTTATTGATCTTACTAATTTGTCAAAGGAGAAGGACGGTGTACTAACAAAAGTTTCTCCAAATTCTATTAAGATTATTGGTTTTTGGTCTATGGGAGGCAAAGAAGTAGTTATTAATAGAGTTTATTTAACAGATACAAAGACGAAATAGCTTTTGGAAAAATAAATAAACCGTTTGAATGAAGAGGTTATCCGTAGTGGGTAGCCTCTTTATTCAATATGTAACGTGGAGATATGTATTAGAAACATAATAATATGGTGCATTGGAAAAAGATGCGTTCTTTTGCATATATGTTTGATTGACTGTTAATTCAGACCTGCGGGAAGTCGTAGGTTTTTCAAAGCTAATAAAATGAATATGAAAAAGATAATTTTAGTAAGTTGTTTATTGTGTGTAAGCATATTCGCATTTACACAAGATAAGAATTTCCATATTTACCTTTGTTTGGGACAATCAAATATGGAAGGAAATGCAAAAGTTGAGACACAGGATACGTGTAATGTTAATGAACGTTTTCTGGTGATGGCAGCTGTTGACTGTCCGTCTTTAGGGCGTATCGAAGGAGAATGGTATAAGGCGGTTCCTCCGTTGGTACGTTGCTATACAGGATTGACGCCGGCAGATTATTTCGGGCGTACATTGGTAGAAAGATTACCTGATAATATAAAAGTGGGTGTCATTAATGTAGCTGTGGGTGGTTGTAGGATTGAATTATTCAATGAAGAGCATTGTGAAGAATATATTGCTTCTCAACCGGAATGGATGAAAAATAGTACAAAAGCCTATGATAATAACCCTTACCGCAGACTAAAGGAGTTAGCAAGAAAAGCGCAGAAAGCGGGCGTAATTAAAGGTATCCTATTACATCAGGGTGAATCTAACACCGGTGATAAAGATTGGCCTCAAAAGGTGAAGAGGGTATATGAAAACCTGTTGAGAGATCTGAATCTTCAGGCAAAAGATGTGCCTTTGCTGGTGGGAGAAGTGGTACATGCCGATCAGAATGGTAAGTGTGCAAGCATGAATGAAATAATCAATACCCTGCCACAGGTGATTCCTACTTCATATGTGATTCCTTCTTCAGGTTGTCCTGCGGCAGAAGATGATTTGCATTTTACGGCAGCAGGATATAGAGAGTTGGGAGTGCGATATGCGGAGAAACAGCTTCTTTTGTTGGAGAAAGAGCGCGATTTAGGTATAGCGACTGTTCCGGCATCTACCAACATCCCTGGATATGATTATCCTCGAGTGGATAAAGAAGGACGTGTCCATTTTCGCTTCTATGCTCCACAGGCAAGTAAGATGCAAGTGGATTGTTGCGGAAAGAAGTATGATATGTGGAAAGATACCGGAGGACTTTGGATGGCAACAACTGATCCGTTACCCGTAGGATTCCATTATTATTTTCTAATAGTGGACGGAGTATCGGTAACAGATCCTTCCAGTTATACCTTTTTTGGTTGTTGCCGTATGGCAAGTGGTATTGAAATTCCTGAAGGCGAAGAGGGGGATTATTATCGTCCTCAACAAGTTCCTCACGGGCAAGTTCGCTCTTGTACATATTACTCGGAGACGCAAAAAGAGTTTCGTCGATGTATGGTATATACGCCGGCGGAGTATGAAACTCATTCGAAAAAACGTTTCCCGGTATTATATTTGCAGCACGGCATGGGAGAAGATGAGACCGGTTGGAGCACACAAGGACGTATGAATCATATTATGGATAATTTGATCGCATCTGGCAAATGTGTTCCAATGTTGGTTGTGATGGATAGTGGGGATGTCGAAGTTCCGTTTCGGCCACGTCCGGGGAAAAACATAGACGAAGAAAGGGCATTGTATGGTGCTACTTTTTATGATGTCATCCTGAAAGACTTGATTCCGATGATTGATCGTACTTTCCGTACTAAGACGGATCGTGGAAGTCGTGCGATGGCAGGTCTGTCGTGGGGCGGACACCAGACTTTCAATACTACACTGCCTCATCTCGACAAGTTCTCTTATATAGGAAGTTTTAGCGGAGCTATTTTCGGACTGGATATGAAAACTTGCTTTAACGGAGTGTTTG
>ERZ773162.1749-NODE-1749-length-16153-cov-4.440614_pt1 | contig 16153 bp, 10 predicted proteins | sample MGYA00511113_ERZ773162 | MGnify/ENA primary metagenome ERZ773162 (study PRJEB29015, sample SAMEA2737807) | human gut metagenome | biome: human gut; feature: human-associated habitat; material: faeces | place: China | collected 2012 ... | reverse complement strand
CTTACATACCAGTTACTCATCTCGTCTACAAATTCCTGCAGCGCTCTTGCACTTTCCGGAATCTTGTAGTTTGCAAGGCAGTCATCGACAGTCTTCACTACGGAGTTGAGCTTGCTTAAAAGCCATTTATCCATAACCGGAAGATTGTCATAATCTAAAGTATATTTTGTTGCGTCAAAATTGTCAATGTTTGCGTACAGTACAAAGAATGCATAAGTATTCCACAGAGTACCCATGAACTTACGCTGTCCTTCCTGAACAGCCTTGCCATGGAAACGGTTCGGCAGCCACGGAGCACTGTTGATATAGAAATACCAGCGGATTGCATCTGCACCGTATTTCTCAAGTGCATCAAACGGATCGACAGCATTTCCCTTGGATTTACTCATCTTCTGACCATTCTCATCCTGTACGTGTCCGAGAACGATAACGTTCTTGTATGGAGCCTGATTAAACAGGATCGTAGACTCGGCAAGCAGAGAATAGAACCATCCTCTTGTCTGGTCAACAGCTTCGGAGATGAAATCTGCCGGGAACTGTTTTTCGAAGAGTTCTTTGTTTTCAAATGGATAATGATGCTGTGCAAAAGGCATTGCTCCTGAGTCAAACCAGCAGTCAATCACCTCCGGTACACGGTGCATGGTTCCGCCACATTCCGGACATTTCAGTGTGATCTCATCGATATATGGACGATGAAGCTCTACTGTTTTGGCTTTTTCGTCGCCGCTCATCTCGAAGAGTTCCTGACGGCTTCCGATAGAATGCATATGTCCGCATTCACACTGCCAGATGTTCAGTGGTGTTCCCCAGTAACGGTTTCTGGAAATACCCCAGTCCTGAACGTTTTCCAGCCAGTCGCCGAAACGTCCTTTACCAATGCTCTCCGGAATCCAGTTGATGGTGTTGTTGTTGCGGATCAGGTCATCTTTGACTGCAGTCATCTTAATAAACCAGGATTCACGTGCATAGTAGATCAGTGGTGTATCACATCTCCAGCAATGCGGATAATCATGCTCAAATTTCGGTGCATCAAAAAGTTTTCCTTCTTTGTCAAGATCCTGAAGTACAAGCGGATCAGCTTTCTTTACAAAGATTCCTGCATATGGAGTCTCTGCTGTCATATCACCTTTGCCGTCTACAAACTGTACAAACGGAAGGTCATAGTTACGTCCGATACGGCTGTCATCTTCACCGAATGCCGGTGCAATATGAACGATACCGGTACCATCACTCATAGTTACATAGTTATCTGCTGTAACAAAGTGCGCTTTCTTTTTCTGTTTTGCTGCTGCCTCTCCGGCACATGCAAACAGTGGTTCATATTCTTTGTATTCCAGATCTTTACCAACATATTTTTCAAGTACTTCATATGCCGGAGTTTCTTCGGAACCGAGTTTACCAAGAACTTTATCAAGTAAAGCCTCTGCCATATAATAGGTATATCCGTCTGCTGCTTTTACTTTACAATATGTTTCATCCGGGTTTACACACAGTGCAACGTTAGATGGCAATGTCCATGGTGTTGTTGTCCATGCAAGGAAGTATGCATCTTCACCGACAACTTTGAAACGAACGATTGCTGAACGTTCTTTGACTGTTTTGTATCCCTGAGAAACTTCCTGTGCAGAAAGTGGTGTACCACAACGCGGACAGTAAGGAACGATCTTGAATCCTTTGTACAGGAGTTTCTTGTTCCAGATTTCTTTCAGTGCCCACCACTCTGACTCGATATAGTCATCATGATAGGTGACATATGGATTTTCCATATCTGCCCAGAAACCAACAGTTGAAGAAAAATCTTCCCACATTCCTTTGTATTTCCAGACACTTTCTTTACACTGCTGGATGAATGGCTCCATACCATATTCCTCGATCTGTTCTTTTCCGTCCAGACCAAGTTTCTTCTCTACTTCCAGCTCAACCGGAAGTCCGTGGGTATCCCATCCTGCTTTACGAGGTACCATGTAGCCTTTCATTGTACGGTATCTCGGAATCATATCTTTGATAACACGGGTCAGAACATGTCCGATATGCGGTTTGCCGTTAGCTGTTGGCGGTCCGTCATAAAAGGTGTAAGTTTCACCTTCTTTACGGTTTTCCATACTCTTTTCAAAGATGTGATTCTCTTCCCAGAATTTCTCAACATTTTTTTCTCTGTCTACGAAATTCAGATTTGTCGAAACTTTTTCGTACATAAGCAACCTCCTGTCCTTATTATAAGGAATAAATCAAAAAGCTGCCATCCTGTAAAAGGATGACAGCCAATACTCTCATAACCACCTGTTACAACATACCGACAAAATGCGATATGCGTTCCCGATAACGGGGGAATCCGGCACGACTTACTTTCAGCGATGCTGTAAAACAGCCTTCAGTCTGCAACTCCGAAGTGATATTCCGCCTGTGTTACTTGTACTCCTTCCCACCCACCGGAGCTCTCTGTGTCTTTTACGACAGACGTACTTGTCTTCTTCTGCGTTATTTTCCTGTTAGTCTGTCCCTATTATATAGTAGAAATTCCGGAAAAGTCAAGGCAAAAAAGTTGTTCAGCTATAAGAGTTGCCTGACAAACATATTCTTTTTCTATTTGTCATTTTCTCAATCTTATATTTGCCAAAAAGTACTAAATATTTCATATATCATCATTGAATTTTCAGTTAAATATGCTATGATAAATTTGAGTTATGATGCCAGAGTGAGAGGGTCCATCACTTTATAACGAAGCAATTCGCCGGCATCATTTTTATTCTCAACATCTTTAATATTTATCTTATGAAAGGAGAGAAAAGAAATGAAGAAAAACACACTCAAACGCTTTATGGCTTCTGCAATGACAGCCGTTATGTGTGTCAGCTCACTGGGAACATTAGCTGTAAATGCTGCTCCTGCTGACCCGGCTGCTGAAACCTCTGTTGTCGACAATCTGATGAGCAAAATGACGCTCCGTCAGAAGATCGCCCAGATGATGATGCCTGATTTCCGTAAATGGCAGACAGAATCGGACTCGGGACAGAAAAATTTCCAGGTGATGAACGATGAAGTGGCTCAGATCATCAAGGATTATGATTTCGGCGGAGTTATTCTTTTCGCTGAAAATGTAGCTCAGACAGATCAGACACTGAAACTGACAACGGATCTTCAGGAAGCTGCCACAGGCGGAACCGACGGCAGCAACATCCCACTGCTCCTGACAATCGACCAGGAAGGCGGTATTGTTTACCGTCTCGGAAGCGGAACAGCTCTTCCTGGAAACATGGCTCTCGGTGCAACCAGAAGCACGGACGCTGCAACACAGTCCGGAGAAGTGATCGGACGCGAGCTGAGTGCCCTCGGCATTAACGTAGACTTTGCACCTGTTGCCGATGTCAACAGCAATCCTTCCAACCCGGTTATCGGCCTTCGTTCTTACGGAAGCGATCCGGAACTGGTAGGAAGCATGGCAACTGCTGCCATGAAAGGTATGCAGAAGTACAACATCGCTACTGCTGCCAAACATTTCCCGGGTCATGGCGATACCGCTACAGACTCCCACACAGGTCTTCCTTGTGTAGACAAATCTCTGGACGAACTCAGACAGTGTGAACTCGTTCCGTTCCAGAAAATGATCGACAACGGCGTAGACATGCTGATGACAGCACACATTCAGTATCCACAGGTTGAAAAAGAAACTGCCATTTCCAAGAAAGACGGTTCCGAGATCAGTCTCCCGGCAACGCTTTCCAAAACCATTCTTACTGACCTTGTAAGAAACGAAATGCACTATGACGGCATCATCGTAACCGATGCCCTGAACATGGATGCGATTTCTCAGAACTTCGGCGAAACCGATACCTGCATCCGTGCCATCAAAGCCGGTGTTGACATTTGCCTGATGCCGACTATCCTCAGAAGCAAGGCAGATATGTCGAAAATGGATGCGATCCTGGACGGCGTAGAAAATGCTGTTAATTCCGGAGAAATCTCTGTGGATCGCATCAACGAATCTGTTAAGAGAATCCTTTCTCTGAAAGAAAAGAGAGGCATCCTGAATTACACAAGCGATACTCGTACTTACGAGGAAAAACTTGCCGTTGCAAACGAGCAGGTTGGTTCTGAACAGAATCGTGACATTGAGAGAAATATTTCTGCCCAGGCTGTTACCATTATCAAAAATAACGACAATATTCTGCCGCTGAAACCGCAGGCAGGACAGAAAGTGCTTCTGCTTGGTGCATACAACAACGAAACTCCGGGACTCGCACTTGGTATGAGACGTGTGATCGCAGATCACATCATCAGCGGAAAAGTAGATTATGAGACATTTCGTTATACTTCTGCAAACCTTGACCAGGTAAAACAGAAAATTGACGATGCTGACTACGTGATCGTTATTTCCGAAGTTTCCACAAACTTTTCCAACTGGCTGACCACACAGCCGACCGCTATCACAGAATACGCAAAAGCACAGGGCAAGAAATCCATCGTTATGAGTATTTCCAAACCTTATGATGTTGCAAACTACGCTGATTCTGATGCGATCGTAGCTGTATACGGAAACAAAGGTATGGATCCGACAGAAGCTCTGAAACCGGATAATGCATTTGGTCCGAACATCATCGCCGGCGTAGAAGTTATCTTTGGTCGCTTCGCTGCATCCGGTAAACTTCCGGTTAATGTTCCAGTTATCGAAAATGGTCAGATGACATCCGATATCAAATACGCTTTCGGTTATGGTCTGACTTACGATGCAGTCGAACCAAGTTCCTATTATGCAGTTGAAAACTCACTGCTGAACTTCTACAATACATGGAAAGACGCTGATCTTTCTGTTTATACAGCAGATTCCGCAGCTGCACTGAAGAGTGCTTTAACTGCTGCAAAAGCTGTTCTTGACAAATCCAATGCTTCCATCACAGAAATGGACAGTGCTGTGTCCGCTCTGGTCGATGCAGTCAACAACCTGGCATACGGTGTTCAGAAAACACATCTGAACGTTGCCATCGTTGCTGCTGACAAGCTTCTGGAACGTGCTGCTGATTATGAAAACACCGAAGATCTGACAGCTGCTCTGACAGCTGCAAAAGCTGTTTATGCAAACACATCTGCTACTCAGACAGAAGTTGACCGTGCTGCTTCCACACTGCTGGATGCACTGGCTGCTATGGCTGAAAGAGCTGACCTCGCCGCTCTGAAAAAACTGGTTGCTTCCGCAGGCGGTCTGGAAGAAAAAGACTTTACATCCGACAGCTATAAAGATCTGAAAGATGCAATGGATGCTGCAAAAGACGTCATTGATGACCTGAACCGTACACCGGAGGCGATCGGCAAGGCATATGCTGATATCATCACTGCGATCACCAATCTGGAACGTGTCGGAAACAAAGCTGCTCTGATTGCTGTCATCGCAAAAGCAGAAGCCATCGTTGCTGCAAAAGACAGCTATGTATCTTCTACACTGAACGGTCTGGAAGAAGCTCTGGCTGCCGGAAAAGCAGTGAATGACAACCCGAATGCACTTCAGGATGCAATCAACAATGCAGTTACCTTGCTGACCGAAAAAGTTGCAAACGTTCGTCTGCTTGGCGACGTAAATAACGACGGCAGCGTAACTACTGCCGACAGTGCACTGCTGCTTCGTTCTGCCGCTGAACTTGATACTCTGGACGATGCTGCAACCGTAAGTGCAGATATGAACCAGGACGGTATTGCAGACACTTCCGATGCCGTTCTGATCCTGCAGACAGCTGCTGAATTCTGATGCAGAAGTTTTTACCGATCAAAAAATCGATTTTTATAGTTTGTCTTGCCATGATGCTGTGCTGGATTCCTGTCACAGCACATGCCGCAGGGCACAGGGAAGCACCAACATCTCCCACACGCATTTTATTTGTGGGAAACAGCTATACACAGCGAAATCATATGCCAAATATTTTTCGGAAACTGTGCAAGAGTTCCGGGCAGAACGTGATCGTAAGGTCACTCACCAATCCGGGACATTCCCTGAAAAATACAAGCAATCCTACAACTGCCAACGGCAGAAAACTTTACCGGCTTCTGCGTATGCAGCGATGGGATTACGTCATTTTGCAGGATCGACGCTATTATCCGATTTCCAAACCACAGCGTATGAAAAGAACCATCCGCAAGCTGGCTCCTTATATTCAGGCCAGCGGTGCAAAGATGGTCCTTTATCAGACATGGGCCCCGGGGAAATGGCATAATGATTATAACCGGTACGATTCCGTGTCAAACCGCTCTGATTACCAGAGTATTCTTAACCGTACGATCGCGGAGATCGCCGAAGAGCACAATGCTCTCGTCGCTCCGGTTGGCACAGCATTTCTGCTCTGCAGCCATTCTTCGTATGGGATCAAACTTCTGATGGGTGACTATTCGCACCCGACCGTAGAAGGAAGTTACCTGGCAGCATGCGTCATTTACAACACTGTTTTTTCGAGATCCTCAATGGGCACCCCCTATACCGGAACTCTTGATGTGATGACTGCATTCAAGCTCCAGAAACTGGCTGAAACTGTATGTTTTGCATCTTAACCGGAGCAATATTTTCAACGAAATCACTCCGCAGATATATACAGTGATCCTGCCGCAAAAAAATCCGGAACAAAACAGTTTTTACTGTCCGTTCCGGATTTTTTATTTCTTTCATTTATTTGTGTTTCTTTTTTACTGCTGTTTCTCTTCGATGATCTTCTGGCTGTCGCTGTTCAGAATCTCCATAAATTCTTCTCCGGTGATCGTCTCATGCTCGTAAAGGAATTTTGCGATCTCATGCAGCTTCATAACGTTGTCTTCCAGGATTTTTTTTGCCTTCTGATGCTGTTCTTTGACCAGCTGAACGACTTTCTGGTCGATCAGCGTCTGTGTCTCCATGGAGCATGTCAAAGAGCTGTCTCCGCCAAGATACTGGTTAGAAACGCTTTCCATGGCTACCATATCAAACTCTTCGTTCATACCGTAACGTGTGATCATGGCTCTTGCAAATTTCGTTGCCTGCTCGATATCATTGGAAGCTCCGGTTGTGATCTCACCAAAGATCAGTTCTTCTGCCGCACGGCCGCCGGTAAAGGTTGCGATCTTGTTTTCCATCTCTGTTTTGTTCATCAGGAAATGCTCGCCCTCTTCTACCTGCATCGTATAGCCGAGTGCACCGGAAGTTCTCGGAATGATCGTGATCTTCTGAACCGGTGCGGAATTAGTCTGCATGGCAGCAACCAGTGCATGACCAACCTCATGATAGGAAACGATCAGTTTTTCCTTATTGGAAAGTACACGATTCTTTTTCTGATATCCGGCAATAACAACTTCGATACTTTCTTCAAAATCCGCCTGTGTGGCAAATTTCCGTCCGTCGCGGACTGCACGGAGAGCTGCCTCATTTACCATATTTGCCAGCTCTGCGCCAGATGCACCTGCTGCGGCTCTTGCGATAGCATGGAAATCTACGTTATCTCCCAGCTTCACTTTCTTTGCATGTACTTTTAGGATAGCTTCACGACCTTCCAGATCCGGCAATTCCACCGGAATTCGTCTGTCAAAGCGACCCGGTCGAAGCAATGCAGGGTCCAGAGTCTCCGGACGGTTAGTTGCTGCCAGGATCACGACACCCTTGGAGCCATCAAATCCATCCATCTCTGTCAAAAGCTGGTTCAGGGTCTGCTCCCGTTCATCGTTGCCGCCCACACCGGCACTGTCTCTCTTCTTACCAATGGTATCGATCTCATCAATAAATACGATACAAGGTGCTTTTTCATTTGCCTGCTTGAACAGATCACGAACCTTGGCAGCTCCCATGCCGACAAACATTTCCACAAATTCCGAACCGGAAATGGAGAAAAACGGTACTTCTGCCTCACCGGCAACTGCTTTAGCCAACAATGTCTTACCAGTTCCAGGAGGGCCTACAAGCAGGGCTCCTTTTGGCATGGTTGCACCAATTGCCTGATATTTCCCCGGATTATGAAGAAAATCAACGATCTCCTGCAACTGCTCCTTTGCTTCATCCTCACCAGCCACATCATGGAATTTGATTCCTGTCTCGCTGGCCACATAAATCTTGGCATTACTCTTACCAAACTGCATGGCATTTCCAAGACCGCCGCCACCCATCTTTTTCATCAGCATCCGGGACAGCATCTGCCCGATTGCCACAAAGACAGCGATCTGCAGAACAAACAAAATAAACTGACTTACCCAGGAATCTTTTTCATCCTGTATTTTTCCAAATTTACATCCGGAATTATAGAGTCGATCTACCAGATCCGGATCATTAAACACAACCGTGGAATAAGCCTGCTGCTTTTCTGCCTTATCAGTGAAATAAATCACATCATCTTCCACCTGAGCAGTATCCACTTCTTTGTCATTCAACATGGTCAGGAAAGTTCCGTAATCCACTTCCTTAATCTGTGTCTTTAATAATGATGGAACTACGATTGTATTTAGCAGCACCATCACAAGAAGGACAACACAATAATAGAAAATCAACGGTTTCTTTGGTTTCTTCACCTGTTGCATCTCGTCACGCTCCTCTTTTTTCAGTTTTACCAACAGTTGCCATTATGATACGACAACATAAATTAAATGTAAACCCTGGGAAATATTCAGATTTCGCATAGATTTTCGCTTTTCTTTTCTCTTGGTAAATAGTACAATAATCATAATCATTTTAAGACATATGTCACTTGTCTTTATATCGGAAAGGAGTTAAAATCATGGAATTTTTTGAAAAAGTAAACGAACTGGCAAAGGCTGCCGCTGACAAGACTGCTGAAGTGGTAGAAGATACCCGCCTGAAGGCGCAGATTTTGAACGATGAGAAATCCATCCGCGAGCTGGAAACCAAGATCGGTGCCTGGTACTACGAGCAGTTTGCCGCAGGATTTCCTGTAGCTGAAGAAGTCAGCGAATGGTGTACCGCCATCTCTGTCCATAAGGCAAATATCGAAGAGAAAAAAGAGGCACTGAAGCATACTTCCGCGAAAGATGCTGAGAAGGCAGATGATGTCGCAGAACCGGAAGCATCTGATGAGCCGGAAGAAGATCCGTTTGAGTAGTTTTTATGTATATACAGTCAAGACCACCCGCTTAGCGGGTGGCTTGTTCTGCCCCTAAAGGGGCCATTTAGTGCTACCTTACTCCGGCGCAGTCCCAAAAGGGGCTTGCTTGTTTGCTTTGATTTCCTACTAGCACTCCAAGTGGTTTATTTCTTGTTTTTCTTCACCGGCTCACCCGTAAACGGGTCGATATAGATGCTTCCGCTTTCTTTTGCCTTGTTTTTGAGTCGCGCAAGCACAGATGCAGCCATATCAGCCATTGAGCAATACCTCCATTACATTCATCACCTTTGTATAAAGATTCATTCTCTTTGCATATTTAGATAAATTTGCAAGGTTCTTTTTCTCATCAGCAGCATAAGCATTGACAGCCTTATTAAAAATTTCATTGTCAAGCTTTGTGCGGTACTTAAAACAATCGCATATTGTTCGTTCACGATCATATACAGACAGTACCACACCGTTAAAATTACTTGTGGACTTACCTATATCTAAAAATTCTTTTTGAATATAGTAAGCCTTCATCGGAAATTCTTCAATATTCTTTACGGCACGGAATGCCGTTCTTGGTACAGCAATCGACCATTCACGAGGAGAAAAATCACTATATCCGTAATGAAACAAAGCGGACTCCACACAAACAATCCCCTGTGGAAGCAACTTTCGTATTAACTGTTCCTCCGTTGTGCTATTACTTTGGGGAAATTGATAAAATCCTCTGCGAATTCTTTCGATGACTCCTTTTTTACAAAAAGTCGCCACCTCATATTTATTGATCCCATTAGCAGCAAAATCTGAAGTTTTTGCAATACCGCCGTTATTTTCAATTACCTTTTTTAAAATTTCTTTTTTATTCAAGCAAACACCAACTTTCTGCATGCAAATTCAAAATATTGTATGCAAATATTATAGCGTTTATTTTGAAAAATTACAACCACTAACTACATACATTATTTTGGATTTGCATGTTAATCGTCAGAAAAAATATTGCATATCTTTTCGTTTTACAAAATCCTTTTGTGACAGCCCCAGAGACGTTCTAACACACTTTAGTGCTTCGGTATAGGGCACGACAAGGAAGCGTGAAAAATCATTATAGAGCAGGGACACTTCGATTTCCAGAACATATGCCAGTTTAATAGCTATATCATAAGGGATGTGATGTTTTCTGTTTTCATACATCACAACCGTCACTGGTGCAATATCCAGCTTTTCCGCCAACTGCCTTGTTGTCATCTGTTTCCGCTGCCGGTAGTACTTGAGATTATCACCCGGTAGGTTCGTCTTTGGCTTTTCTTCAAAACGTATCGTTAAATAGAGCAATAGCTTGCCCCGATAAAATTCACACAACAATGTGTGATTGAAAATACCATTGCAAAAACGATGTGATACTTGCATTCCCATTTAGGTCAGTTTACAAGGAACTACACGCAGACCACGAAACGGGGGCTGCTGACAACAAATAAAGGCTGAGTATCAAGCACCGGGAAAGTGCGAGATATTCAGCCTGTTTTGTTGTCCGGGGTTTCCAAAGGGGCACCCTTTGGCACACGACTTTGCTTGCAAAGTGTAGTGTGTTATACGCTCTGTCGGCGTTGCTGCGAAAATAAGGTTGCCGCCGGGGAGGGCAAAGGCGTTTGAAGCAGCAGGAAAACAGGGTTGTGATTGCGTGACGTGGAGCCGCAAGCGCAGGACTGGTTTCATCAGCAGACGGGGCGTATATGAAAGTCCCCGTTCCTCGTTCCACACCGAACTTGTGGACACACTCCCGTAAAAACTGAAATTTTAGACTATTTGTAAATAAACCTTTATATTATCCCAAGTGAAATTTTTAATTCTAATATGCGTAAAACAGATTCATCGATTCGTTCCTCTGTAATTTCTCCCTGTTTGACTGCTTCAAGTATGGCTGGAATTTGCACCTCAAAATCTGTGCAGCATAACATATCATTTCCTGCCTTCACAGCTTGAACTGCAATTTTTGTGTCTTCTGCAAAATTGCGCACACCATCCATAGCTAAGTCATCTGTAATAATAACTCCAGTAAATTTTAATTCTTCCCGCAGGATTTTGTGTACCTGTGAAGACAGCGAAGCAGGGGTTTGACTATCCATGCAGGATACCACATTATGAGAAACTAATACCATATTGGCTCCAGAATCAATTCCTGCTTGAAACGGCAAGAAATCTGAGTTCAAAAATGTTTCATAGGTGCGATTATCATAAGCAATACCTGTATGTGTATCCACATTATTTCCGTACCCGGGGAAATGCTTTAGGACGCTCCCCATACCTTCTTGAAACATGGTTTGCACAACTAAGTGGACATAAGCGGCAGTTTGCTCTGCGTTCTGTCCAAAACTCCGGTCATAAATAAAATCCTCTGGATTTTGCGAAACATCGCAGATTGGGGCAAAGTTCAAATTAATCCCCAAACTATTCAATAATTCACATTTTTCTTGTGTGTCACTTTGAATCAAATCAAAGCCACCTTCAGCATAGAGTTCTTGAGGGGACCAGAAAGGCACAGCTCGCAAATTAGGGTTTGTGCTAACACGGTTGACAATGCCTCCTTCTTCATCTACTCCGATAAACATGGGGATTTTTGCTGCACTTTGGTAACTTTGAATATTCTGGATAATTTCATCTCTTGTTTTTCCAGAAAAGTCTCGGCTAAAAAGAATATAACCTCCAAGATTATACTCCTTTACCTTCTGTACGCTATTTATTTCGGGACAGCGTGCAATAAACATCTGTCCAACTTTTTCTTCCAGCGTCATTGCATTTAGAATTTCTTGTGCTTTCTGTGTCACGGAAGCAGAAGGGGGACTTGGCTCTGTTTCACCAGTTGTTGGTTCAGGATTTTCGGTATTCAAACTGGAATCCGTAACCGTAATGGAAAGTAATTCAACCTCTTGTACAGATGCATTCAAATCCAATTTGCCATGATATGAAACTGTCACTGGATTCCCAATCACTATTCCTGTCTCACCAGTTGAAATATTTACACCTTCTGTTCCAAAATAATATTCACGATTATCCTCACCTTGAACAGTTAGAGTATTCATTGTTGCATCTTTTACAGTTCCTCGAAGCTCTTGTGCAGGTTCAGTTGTACTTGAATTTCCAATAATTTCTATTGTTGCCTCAGACGAGTTTTCCAACAAAATATTATTTACTTTATGCAAACTGGCTATCGCAATGCCTGCACATACAAGAAGCAAGATAATCACACTAAAAATAAGCACTTTATTCCTTTTTTCTTTTTTTACCCGTCTCATGTAATCCTCCTGATTGTTTTATAAAACTACATATATTTTTCTGCAATTATTTTCCTACCTGCTCCATCATCCTCTTTGCCAACTGCCGGAACTGTTCCGCCGTTTCCTCGTCCATCGGAAGAAACTTCCCAATCTGTCCGGCAATCATAGCAGTTACATCGTCCATAGAAAGCAGCTCCTGCTGGTGGTCTTTCATGGTTTCCTGCATGGTTTGGAACATAGCGGCGGTCACAGCTTCTCCTGGCTGTTCTCTGTTGTCCATATCTTTCTTAATATCTCGCAGGATAGCAAGAAATACATTCTTGATTTTTTCAATTTCCGCTTCATGTTCTCCCATCTTCTGTGCGTTCAGAAGTTGCAAATCCTGTTTTGCTTCTGCCCGATGTTCCGGGTGTTCTTTCATCAGATCGGACAAGGAAGCCGTTGCCAGTTCAATCAGCTGATTTCGTGCCATGATACCCTTTGCCGCTGTGTCTTGAAAATAAATCCGTATCAAATCCATCAGTTTCGGGAAGTTCCTGTGTTCCAACAGACGGTTAAGGATTTGCACATCGACTGTACCTGCCACAAGCCCTCTCACAGCTCCCTCGGACAATCCTAATTCAGAAATATCATAACTTTTACGGACACTCAAGGTGGACAAGCCTAATATGTAGTCCGTTGATACCTTAAATTCCTTTGCCACGCCTATGAGAATATCGCTGCTGACCGTCTTTGTTTCCCCACTGACAATGCGGCTCAACTGGGAAGCAGATACGCCTATCTTCTCCGCAAGTTGCTTTTGAGAAATATGATTGCCGTTGCACAAATCAGAAATCCTTTGTCCGGGTGTTCCGGGTAAAGCCATACACAGCACCTCCTTTTCCTATTTCCCATTATACAAGAAAATTGCAGAACTGCAATTTTGAAATTGAATATTGCCCTAAAATGCAATTCTCGCAAGATTCCGGGAATTGCATTTTTTTCGTGTAGACTTAGGGTAGTTCATCGATGAACTGCACCTTGAAAAATGAATGACCATCCGAAAAGGAATACCCCGGCAGGGGAAGCACCGCAACGAGCCACTTCGGGACAAAATGTCCCGAAGTCCGGGGAGCGTGCCAACGCTGGAACACGCCGCCATTGTCGGGGTCCCCGCAAAGCCGCATGGCTTTGTGGGGAGAGGAGGAGCAGCGGAATGAGTGAGCCCAGTCGGGAACGAGTGGGCGAAGGATGTGGAGCCAGCGACGACGAGGCGGTCATCCCGCTGACCCCGCCCCATCCCCCGTGAAGCGCACAGAGACAGGTGCGGATCAACATTGAGGTGCAGAGCCGCCCCATGGAAATCGGAATCAAGGATCCCGGAGGAGCATCAGAGATACGGCTCCTCCGGGATCCTTTCGCCGTGATACAAAAAGGCGCAGGAACACCCTGAGGATGTTCCTGCGCCGCAGGAGCGCCGGGGTCCTATGGATAACGCCGCCGGCTCAGCGGATCAGCCTGGAGGGGCTGAGAGACCGGAACTGCCGGGTCATGGTGAGGCAAAGGTCGTTGTAGTAGTCCAGATAGGCCTTTTTCTGCTGCCGCTGGACACGCTGGCGGTCCTGGAGCAGCTTCCACTCCGCGCAGCATTTGTGACAGCCGGGCTGATAGTTGGGACAGGTACCCTGACAGGGAAGCATGATCGACACCTCTCTCACAAAACATAGACGTTTGGGCTGAAAGGAAAAACAGCAGGCTCCAGAGGGCAAAACGCGCGTAGGCGCGCAGCCGCTATGGACCTGCTGTTCGCTGGAGTGCGGAGGAAAAAGAGGGCGTCAGAGTCCCGCCTGGGGCCCGGATGATGCTGTCCCGGCGCTGATCCAACATGGAAACTCCTCCTTCCGCACTTCAGAAGCTGATTCCATTGTAGCAGACTTCCGGCGGCTTTTCCAGACGATTTCTGTAAAAAGCGTATGAAAAGTTTTCCAGGGGAAAGATCTGCGGGAAAACGGGCCGGTGTACCCAAGATACACCGGCCCGCTTGCTTACGGCTCAGGAGTCATAGCCCTCAATCACGGCCTCGGCCTGAGTGGAGGGTGCGTAGGCGCCGCCCTCCCCGAGTTCCAGAGCTTCGGCCTCCCGGTTGGTGAGCGCCAGATGGGTCTCGTCCAGAACCTTCAGCTCGTGGAGGAGCGCCAGCGTGTGGCTGGCCTGGGGGGTGAGGGTGATGGAGAAGGAGGAACTGTATTCGGCCTCCCTCTCTCCGGGATCCGGAGGGACTTCATAGTCAAAGTACAGGTCGGTGGTACAGGTGTTTTCCATCCGTTCGTCACTGTTTTCAAAGAGGTAGCGCACACCAATGGTCCCCTCGGCAAAGTCCTGCCTCATGGCCTGCCACAGCTTCTCGGTGGAGCCGTCGAGATAGACGGTCTCGTACTGCCGGGTCTGGGTGTTCCAGACATCCACCAAATAGGCGGACATCAGGCGGTAGTCGCTCTCAATATGCTGGAAGTTATACATCTGCTCCACATTTTCCCGGTCAGAGAGGAGCTGCTCCGCAGCCCAGGTGAGACTCCCCTCCACATCGCGGTCCGACTCTACGATGGGCAGGGCGGGATAATTCCGCTCCAGAACCGTGCCGTCGGCCAGCTCGTAATACAGATGCAGGTACAGGAACGTCATGGTCTCCTGGTCGGAGGAAACGGTCCAGTCCTCCTCCCCAGCGCTCTCCCCTTTCAGCTGAATGGCGGCCCGGTGGAGCTGGATCGCCAGGGAGATCTGCTCCGGGTCCTCTAAAGACAGACCGCCGCGCCCGTCATCGTAGGGGGCGCTTTGAAGGCTGTCCACCGTGACCCTGGTGACCTGGCTGGGGTCCGGAACCCGGCTTTCAAAGCCGTACCAGTCGTAGTGGACGCTGAGGGAGAGGAACACAATGGCGGCGGCCAGGGGGACCGCTCCCTTCCAGGCCGGCAGCACCCGGAAGGACTTCCGCAGGAGCATCTCCGCGGCGAAGTAGCCCACCAGCCCCCAGAAGAGGATCCAGCCCATCAGAGTCAGACTGGAGAGACCGGACAGCAGCTGATAGCTGAACATCCCGCCGGAAAGGCCGGCGCACAGGGCCACCCCATATTTGAACAGGGGCCGGACCAGTTTGACTGCCACCACGTCGCCGGCGGACTCGATGTGCCGGGAGCGGTAGAGCAGCAGGGCGGCGATGGCCAGCGCCGCGCCCACTGCGGCGTAGACCGCCACCAGACCGGGCTGGTAGAGGCTGGGAATCTCGTTTTGATAGGTGAGAGAGACCGCCCGGGAGAGGGCAATGGGTGGGGAGAGATAATCTGCAAACTCCCACACGGGCGAGGGAAAGGACTGGAACCCATAGAGGAACAGGCTGCACTCCGCCTCCGTCAGGGAGGTCATCACAAAGGCCAGAATGTTCAGCACCCCATAGAACACCGGCAGAGCGGCCAGATGTCCGGTAAACATGGCGCAGAACACGGCGAAGGAGTAGAAAAAGAGGCACAGCCCGCTCTGGACCAGCAGCCACTGGACCAGGGGCCAGAGGGCCAGACACCCCAGGGCCGCCTCCGTGGCGGCGGTGAGGGCGAAAACGGCCAGCTGGGGTAGCAGCAGGAAGGACAGCCCCGCCAGATACTGGGCCCCCTTCCCCTGCTCCAGAGCCAGGCGGGCGGAGTAGATCTGCCGCATCTGCCGCCCCAGGGACCACATGATCTTGATGGGGGGCTCCTGCATCTGGTACAGCTCCCCCAGCACCGCCGCCGCCCGGTCGAACTTCCCCTCGCCGATGGCGTCGGTCATGCGGATGTTGCCCAAAAACTTGTTGCCCAGGCCCTCGCC
>ERZ773162.1742-NODE-1742-length-16204-cov-3.232770_pt1 | contig 16204 bp, 10 predicted proteins | sample MGYA00511113_ERZ773162 | MGnify/ENA primary metagenome ERZ773162 (study PRJEB29015, sample SAMEA2737807) | human gut metagenome | biome: human gut; feature: human-associated habitat; material: faeces | place: China | collected 2012 ... | reverse complement strand
CACAAATGAGAAATTTTTCAATTGGGAACCGATGAGTTTCGGTAAACTGAGATTTTCCTGGGGACAGAATGGTAACCGTTCATTGGCTAATCCCTACATTGCTCTTGCCGACCTGGGCTCAGGTACCGGAGGTACTTATGGTTATGTAGACGCAAGTGGTAATACGACAGAATATCGTTACTTTACAATGAACCGTCTGGCCAATACGCATCTGCAATGGGAAAAGACCACTGCCTGGAACATTGGTTTAGATTTTGGCTTCTTGAATAACCGTATCAGTGGTAGTTTTGAGTATTATCACATGCCTACTACACAGATGATTATGAATCAGTCCTTACCCGGATTTTCTGGTTTTGGTTCAGTCACTACGAACTTGGGAGAGGTGCAGAACCGTGGTGTGGAAATCTCATTGAGTACAACAAATATTAAAAATGATGTACTGGAATGGAATACTACGATAGGCTTTTCATTTAATAAGAATGAAATCAAGCATCTGTATTATGAGTATGAAAATGTGCTTAATGCGCAAGGTGAAGTAATAGGTACTAAAGAAAGAGATGATATTTCCAATAAATGGTTTATCGGACAGCCTATTGGGGCTATCTGGGATTATAAAGTAACCGGTATCTGGCAGAAAGATGAAGTGGAAGAAGCTGCCAAGTATGGACAGCGTCCGGGTGACCCTAAGGTATGGAACAATCCTGATAATGATAAAGTAAATGCAGACGGTAGTGTTACTATCGTGTATGACAATGATGACAAGCAATTCCTGGGACAAAGCAGTCCGAAAGTGAATTGGTCTATGCGTAATGAATTTACTTTCTTCAAAGATCTAACTTTCTCATTCAATATTTATTCAAAAATGGGGCATAAGAGTCTGGAAACAGATTACCTGAATAAAGATAATGCAGGCTCAAAAGTGACGAATGGTCAGAATGTATATGCTAAGAAGGGATATTGGACTGTAGATAATCCGACCAATGAATATGGACGCTTAGATGCACAAGGTCCGTCGGGAGTGACTACACCGGGCAAATTACATAACCGTTCATTCATTCGTCTGGATAACATTTCACTTGCCTATAAACTGCCCAAGAAGTTCATTTCACGCTGGAGTATAGAAAAGGCGATTATTAGCGGAAGCATCAAGAATGTTGCAGTCTGGGCTAAAGACTGGAAATACTGGGACCCTGAAACCGGTGGTTTGGCTCCGAGAACCTTTAATATTGGATTAACTTTAACTCTTTAATTACATAACGGATATGAAAAAGATAAAAAATATAGCATTGATAGGTATGATTGCTGCCGGTGCGTTGTGTTCTTCTTGTTCAGAAGACTTCCTAAAACCGGACCCGCTTTCATTCTATGAACCTGAACAAACCTTTACTACTGAAGCCGGATTGCGCTCTGTTGTAGCTACGCTGGATAGACACTTGCGCAATTACTGGACCTATTATCAAGCTGCCAATCTGGTAACTCCTTTCTATACATTGTTTATGCATACCGATTTAGCTGTTGCCGGAAAAACAGATCAGAGTACTATCTGGGCAGATCCATCCGAACGCCTGACTCCTTCGGACGGAATGGGCGGCGGAGGCAGCGAAGTGAATCAGTTCTCGTATTTCTGGGGTGAAACTTATACAGGTATAAAATCAGCTAATACAATAACCAGCTATATCGGCAAAATTAAGGATATGGACGAAGCTTCCAGAAATAAATACATTGGTTGGGCTTATTTTCATCGGGCATATCGTTATTTGTCATTGGTCTTTATGTTTAAGGATGTCCCATTGGTGACAAAGATTATAGAAGGTCCGAAGTTCGACTATAAAACAACTTCCCGTGAGGCCATTCTTGCGAAGATGGTTGAGGATATGGAATTTGCCGTACAGTGGGTTCCGGAACAAAAGGATATGAAAGAGATCGGTCTGGTCAATAAGGGAGCTTGCCGCATGTTACTTTCTAAACTTTATCTGGCAACCGGACAGTGGGAGAAGGCTATTCAGCAGCTGAATGAAGTGATAGATAACTCCGGTTATTCGTTGATGACGAATACCTTTGGTACTTTTGTCACTCCTTTCAATACAGAAACGTGGCCTATTCAACGCAATGTGATCTGGGATTTGCACCGACCTGAAAATAAGTTGATAGCCGAAAATAAAGAAGTGATACTGGGTATGCCTAATCGCGGTATCGGTTCATCGAATTCTTTTGTTGCTTTCAATACAATGCGTGCTCTGGGTCCATTGTGGGATGACAAGAGTAATCTATTGGACCCTAATGGAGTACAAGCTGTGAAAAGTTTTGCTCGTAGCGATAAGAATTATGACTCTAAATATGATTATAATCGCTCCATAGGTCGTGGTACAGGTTATTTGCACCCTACTTATTACTCTCAATATGGTATGTGGGAAGTGAATGGAGTAGATGATGAGGGAGATTTGAGACGTAGTACAAAGAGCGGAAACTGGATGATGATGGATTCTGTCAGGGTCAATAATCCTTCTTCCAAATATTATGGTCAGTATCTTCAGAAGTCTTGGTGTAAGGATACAATCCGTGACTGGTTCGGATGGCCTCACTATAAAATCTATTTAATGGACCAGAATGCCGAGGCGAAAGAAAGTAGTACACAGTTCAATGGCGCTTCTAGCAGCTCCACTACAAGTGGCATAGCCGACTGGTATTGCTACCGTCTGGCAGAGGCTTATTTGCTGCGTGCTGAAGCAAAATTTTATAATGGCGATCCTGCCGGTGCTGCTCTGGATGTAAACAAAGTGAGGGAGAGAGCTCAGTGCAAACAGCTTTACACAACTGTAACCATTGGAGATATCATGGATGAGCGTGCACGTGAATTGTATCTGGAAGAATGGCGCTATCTTGAATTGAGTCGTGTGTCTTATTGCCTTGCCCTAAGCGGAAAACCGGATGAATGGGGAAATACGTATGATGTGAATACTTATGATAAACAGGAAGGTACAGACCCGAATGGTGGAAGTTATTGGTATCAACGCATTATGCATTACAATGAATTCTATAATAAAAATCCGGAGTTGATTGTGAAGAACCATAAATATACCATTGACAAGCGTAATCTGTATTTGCCTATTCCACAATCAGCTATTGATGCCAATCGTTTGGGAAAACTACGCCAGAATTATGGCTATGACAAATATGATGACAGTGTGCCGATGTGGGGAAACTGGCAGGAGGCTGTAGCCGACGAAGATAACCTGTCTAACTAAATTGGGCTTCGGCTCTTCTGAGTAGTAAATTCGCATTTTTTCAATAGGTATTATAAGGAACGGGGTGATCGTTCTTTTCTTGAGATCACCCCGTTTTCATTTGTATCAATCAATATAGAATCAAGTATGAATAGAATAACAATGAAAGGACTGTTTTTTGCTTTTCTGACCCTTATTTTTTGTTCCGGATATTTTCCGTGTGCAGCAACCGAACTTCCGAAGGTGTCCGATGTGTCCGGTATTATCCATAAAGTGAACAGATACTGGCAAACTACGCATCCTAAACATAGTTGGTCATTCTGGGATCATGCTGCCTATCATACCGGAAACATGGAAGCTTATTTCCTGACAGGGGATACCGCTTACTACAATTATTCTGAAGCATGGGCTGGGCATAATCAGTGGATGGGAGCCAGAAGCAAAGATAAGTCTAAATGGAAATCCGGCTATGGTGAAAGTAATGAATATGTTCTGTTTGGCGATTATCAGGTGTGTTTTCAGACATATATCGACCTTTATACTGTGGAGCCTGACGAACGGAAAATAGCCCGTGCCCGCGAGGTTATGGAATATGAAATGAGTACCGATCGCTCCGATTATTGGTGGTGGGCTGATGGACTCTATATGGTGATGCCCGTTATGACTAAACTGTATAAGGTGACCGGAAATCCGCTTTATTTGGAGAAGCTGCATGAGTACTGGGAATATGCCAATAGCATTATGTATGACGCAGAGGCTGGTCTGTATTATCGTGATGCGAAGTATGTCTATCCTAAACATAAAAGTGTAAATGGTAAAAAGGACTTTTGGGCGCGTGGTGATGGCTGGGTACTGGCTGCATTGGCCAAAGTGCTGAAAGACTTGCCTCAAGATGATAAATACCGGTCAGAATATGTCGACCGTTTTCGGACAATGGCTAAAGCCGTAGTCGCCTGTCAACAACCGGAAGGTTATTGGACCCGAAGCATGCTCGATCCGCAACATGCTCCCGGGCCGGAAACCAGTGGAACAGCTTTCTTCACCTATGGTCTGCTGTGGGGCGTCAATAATGATTTATTGGATAGAGAAACTTATGAACCGGTAGTATTGAAAGCATGGGAATATCTTGCTACAGTGGCTTTGCAACCGAATGGGCATGTAGGCTATGTACAACCTATTGGTGAGAAAGCTATCCCCGGACAAGTGGTGGATGCTAATTCTACTGCCAATTTTGGTGTAGGTGCTTTCTTATTGGCTGCTTGTGAAATGGTACGTTTCATCGAAGATGCGCCTATCGTCAATGAAGGATATCAGGTGACGGATAAAGGTGCCTGGTGTTGGTTTGCCGATCCTCGTGCCTTGCATTATAAAAGTAAAGATGGCAGTATAGACCGAACCTATATCGGCTACATTGATACTCATGGAAATATAAAAGCCATGCAATATGATTTTCATAAAAAGCAGCAGAAAGAAGTCCTTATCCGTTCCTGCTTCCAGCCGGATGATCATGATAACCCGACTTTCCTGATACTGCCTGATGAGCGTGTCATGATATTCTATTCGCGCCATACGGATGAACGTTGTTTTTACTATCGCATCTCGCGGGAACCGGGTGACATTACAACTTTAGGAGAAGAGAAGAAAATTATCACTGAGAATAACACCACCTATCCTTCTCCCTTTATTCTTTCCGATGATCCGGATCACATCTATCTTTGCTGGCGTGGAATAGGCTGGCATCCTACGATTGCCAAGTTATCCCTACCGGATAAAAAAGATAATATAAACGTGGAGTGGGGACCTTACCAATTGGTACAGTCTACCGGAGCGCGTCCCTATGCCAAATATACGTCGAATGGAAAAGATAAGATTCTTTTCACTTATACTACAGGACATCCTGATCAGGAGAGTCCAAATTTCTTATATTTCAATTATATCGATATACACACTTTGCAACTGGAAGATGTGAAGGGAAATGTGCTTTCGACCATAGCCGATGGCCCGTTTCAGATAAATAAAAGAAGTGAGTATGTAGAACAGTATCCTTATACGGTGGTAGATAGTCCTGAAGAGCGTGACTGGGTATGGCAGATAGCCATCGACAAACCGGGGAATCCTGTTATTGCCATGGTTCGTATCAGTGAAGACAAAACCTCACACAATTATTATTATGCCCACTGGACAGGAAAAGAATGGAAAAAGAACTTTCTGGCTCATGCCGGCGGACATTTTCATCAAAGTTCTTATATCGAGAAGTGCTACAGTGGCGGAATGACTATTGATCCTGCACAGACAAATGTGATTTATTGTTCTGTTCCCGTAGAAGGCAAATATGGACGGAAATATGAGATACAGAAATATATGCTGAATGATGGGGGAGATGTGGTTGCCGTTGAGGCTGTTACCCGTAATTCCCGGTACAATAATGTGCGTCCCTATATTATTCCTGATTCGGAAGATACTCCGTTACGGCTGACATGGATGCATGGCAATTACTATGACTGGATTGTAAGTACCACACATCCGTTGGGGTATTGTACTGCGATTCATTCCGATTTTCGAGGTTTCCCTGTTAAGACTGAAACTGAGAATATTGAGATGACAGTTGAACAAGCTAAGGATTTTAAATTTGATCTTAAGGAAGACTTTGTAATTTCCGTAACCTTGAAGCCTGATACGGTAAAATATCGTGGTTGTCTGTTGCAACTTGGAAAACTGGGGTATTATCTGAATGCCAATACTATGAAACCAGAGGTACGTTATCAAAGAAAAGTATATACCAGTACCAATATGCTGGGAACAGCTGATACTTGGGCAATCATGCCACGTGGTACGAATGGTAAATGGTATGTTCCGCAGAAATACTCCGAGTTACGTTTAAAGTTGGAATATAAGAACGGTATTTTGCGTACTTATGTTAACGGTCTGCTTGATCAGACCATTGAACTATTGCCATTTGTCAGGTGATATTAACGCCCCCATGTTAATTCAATATTGGTCTTTACGATAAAAACAGTCAAGGATACTATATAACCATAATTTAAGTATACACATCAATGAAATCAAATATACTAATTCTCTTTTGTTGTTTCTTGTTTTTGGCGTCCTGCCAAGCTCCTTCTATTGAAGAGTACACTCTGCTTCCTCACCCAGTGGATATCAAATATATACCGGGAATGGTGAAACTAAAAACGCAACCGACACTTGTTTATCCGGGTGAACTGGCAAATGAAGCATTACTGCTCCAATGTTACTTGTCTTCTGATTTCTCTGTCCAGGCCACATTAAAGAAAAATAAGAAAAAGGGAGATATTATATTACAGTTAGATCCGGCAGTATTACCAGAACAGGCGGAAGGTTATATCTTAGATGCTACTTCTGGGAATATAGTACTTAAAGCCAATTCTCCTGCGGGTATATTAAATGCTATCCAGACATTCCGACAGGTTCTCAAAGTAAAAGACGGCAGGCTGATTGTACAAAAATCAACTCTTACGGATTATCCCGTTTTCTAATGGCGTGCTTTCATGTTGGACGAAGGACGCTATTTTAAAGGGAAGGAGGTCGTTTTTGATTTGCTGGATGAGATGGCGGCATTGAAGATGAATGTCTTTCACTGGCACTTGACAGACGACCAGGGCTGGCGCATAGAGATAAAGAAATACCCCAAACTAACGGAGATTGGTGCATGGCGTGACTCTTCAGAAATAGACCATTTTGGCAGCAATCGATATGATGGTAGACGCCATGGAGGTTTTTATACCCAGGAAGAGATTAAAGAAGTAGTAGATTATGCAGCGAAAAGGAATATTACTGTTATCCCGGAAATAGAGATGCCCGGGCATGCCAGTGCCGCCATTGCCGCTTACCCTTGGCTGGGGACAAGTGGAAAACAAATCAAAGTTCCTGGTAAGTTCGGAGTGCAATATGATATCTTTAATGTGGCTGATCCACGTGTGATACACTTCTTGAACGATGTAATGGATGAAGTGATAAGTTTGTTTCCGGCTCCTATATTCCATGTTGGAGGTGATGAAGTGAGATACAATCAATGGAAAGAGTCCGCACTTGTTCGGGAATATATGAGGAAGAATGATTTGAGGACTCCTGCCGAATTACAAGTGTTCTTCACAAACAATGTGTCTAATATATTGGCTTCTAAAGGTCGTCGGATGATGGGTTGGAATGAAATAACCGGTGATAAACTGCATGAGTTTCAATCGGAAACAGATACGAAAGGAAAGCAAAAGTTGGCTCCGGGAACAATCGTGCATTGCTGGAAAGGAGATCCTAAATTAATCAAGGAAGCTATAGAGAAAGGATATGACGTGGTAAATTCCTATCATTCGTATACTTATCTGGACTATACTTATGAAGCTATTCCACTGGAGAAAGCTTATAATTTTAATCCTGTGCCGGAAGGTCTGACAGAGAAACAAAAGGGTAAGGTACTTGGGCTGGGCTGTCAGATGTGGGGAGAGTTTATCCCGACGGTGAACAGTATGAACTTGAAAATCTATCCGCGCTTGGCTGCCTATGCTGAAGCCGGTTGGACTCAATCTTCTAATAAGGATTACAATCGTTTTCTGAATGTATTGGATGCATTCTTGAAGAAATGGAAACAGGAAGGGATTATTATCGAAGAGAATAGTGCATGGTAAGAAATACCAGAAAGGGGCATATTGGGTTAATGCCCCTTTTTCTTTATCGGCAATCGTGGGAACAACTTCCTGAACCGTACCAAATGTGTCGTAATATTGCTTCCGGCTATAATAAATGTCACAGCCAGGATAATCAATACAATTCCGCAACACAATCTGGGTGTCAGACTTTCCCCGAAAATTGTTACTCCGAAGAATACAGCCGTTACAGGTTCCAAAGCTCCGAGGATGGCTGTAGGGGTAGAACCTATATATTGCACAGCTTGCGTAGTGCAGAGGAAGGATATGGCTGTAGGGAAAATTGCTAATGCAATCAGGTTCCCCCATAAATACCATTTATCGACAACATGCAGGCTTTGCCCGAAATCTACACGGACTAAAAAGAGCGATAGGCCGAAAAGCAATACATAAAAAGTAACTTTAAGCGTTGCCACATCCTTTAATATCGGTCGGTTTACCCCTACGATATAAATAGCATAGGAGAGGGCCGATGCCATGACTAATCCAACACCAACCAGACTAAGCGTTGTACCGTCTCCTCCTTTATATAGTAACCCAATACCACTTAAAGCTAGGAAGATACATAAGACTGTTTGTAATGTGATTTTTTCCTTGAAAGCGACAGCCATAATCAGTGCCACCAAAATAGGATAGACAAACAGTATTGTTGAGGCAATACCGGCTTCCATATAGTTATAGCTTTGAAACAGGGTAAGAGAAGAAATGGCGACCAACCATCCCAGTATGACTAACGGCAATATTTCTTTCCGCTTTAGACTAAAACTTCTACCTCTCGCTTTGAGCATAATCCCCAGGATGGGAATGGCAAACAGATATCTGAAGAAAAGAACGGAATCCGGATTCATACCTTCCTTATATAGTGGAAGGGTAAAGAGGGGATTCATACCATAAGTGGCGGCAGCAACGGCTCCCAATATATATCCTTTGACCTTTGTATTCATAAACACTAAATAATTTCTTAGTTCTGGTTTTCTTTGGGGGTGCAAAGGTAAATCTTTCCTTTATATATTGTCATTACAAACCTCTTAATTTTTACTTTTTCCTGTCTTGGATGACTTCAGTTTTCGTATTCTCAAAATATTATTTATCTTTGCGCCATGACAAAGACATTCAAATCGGATTTGGTTTAATAAACAATCTGTGTTTCTGATACAGATTGTCCTTTCGTTTGCTCTCGGATGATTCCTTCCGGGAGTACTCTTTATGTCTTTATAATTTCAATTTTTAACTTGCGTACAAGGGTGCTAAAAGCATCGTGGTGCTTTGTGACGTGTGCGCTGTATACATTAAGATCATGAATAACGAAAATCAAACAATTCACAAATTCGACGTTAATTTAAACTGGTATGGCTGGAATGATAAACTAAGCCAACTAAAACAAGAATCACTCTACAGCACTCTTCCTCATGGACGTATATCCATAGTACACCGTACCTGCTACGAGGTCGTTTCCGAAAACGGATTGTTTCAGTGTGAACTCACGGGAAACATGATGTATGGGAAATCTGATACTGAATTACCCTGTACGGGTGATTGGGTGCTTTTTCAACCATTTGATGAGAATAAAGGGATTATTGTCGATATGCTACCTCGTGAGCGGACATTGTATCGCAAGAAAAGCGGTACAGTTGCCGATAGGCAGGCCATTGCTTCTTACGTCGATAAAGCATTTATTGTGCAGAGCCTTGACGATAATTTCAATGTCCGCAGAGTAGAACGTTTTATGGTTCAGGTATTAGAAGAAAACATCAAGCCTGTATTAGTACTTAATAAATCCGATTTAGATTTTGACAGGCAGAGTGTTGAAGAACAAATAAAGCATATCTCCAATCAGATACCCGTATTTTTTACGAGTATTCATCAACCCCAAACGATTCTCCGGCTGCGGGAATCCATATCAGAAGGAGAAACTGTTGTGTTTGTCGGTTCTTCGGGTGTCGGGAAAAGTTCTCTGGTAAATGCACTCTGTGAAAAATCTGTGTTGCTTACCTCCGATATAAGCCTGTCCACAGGAAAAGGCCGGCATACATCGACCCGTCGGGAAATGGTATTGATGAACGGTTCGGGTGTTTTAATTGATACTCCGGGTGTGCGTGAATTTGGCTTGGTTATCGACAATCCAGACTCACTGGCCGAAGTACTTGAAATCTCTGACTATGCAGAATCGTGCCGTTTCAAAGATTGCAAGCATATCAACGAACCGGGTTGTGCTGTTTTAGAAGCAGTCAATAGCGGTGTGTTAGATTATAAAGTTTATGCAAGCTATCTGAAACTTCGCCGGGAAGCGTGGCACTTTTCTGCTTCCGAACATGAGAAACGTAAAAAGGAGAAGTCCTTTACAAAACTTGTAGAAGAAGTAAAGAATCGTAAGGCAAATCGCTGATTTCTATTTAAACGATGCAGGTATTTTCAGATACCTGCATCGTTTAAATAGAAATCACCTTTGAGGAGAGGGTACATATTCTTGTCATGCTACTTGTCTGTTTCGTATAATCAGTCTTTTTTCATAGTAAATGAAAGTAAATCATCAATCATTTTGGTTTGGATTTCTGTCAGTTCGTTTTCCCAAACCAGAGAAAGTCTTTTTATGGCATTAATGGCACGTTCCTGCAGATCGGGTGAGAGATTTCCTGTGATTTTAATTTGCCCAAAAGCGGTGGCATAAGTCACCATGTCGCTCTGCGTCATATCCATTTCCTTTTTCGAAGCCAGTTTTTTGACCTTTTCCGGTTCGAGAGTTTCGACAGGCATATATTCCATGCCCCAATCGTGTTCTATCAAATACTTAGGATAGTCCGAAAAGTTGAGCTTGGGATTCTTTCTGATAGATTCTTCAAGAGAATCTAAGGTATCACTTCCTTCATCGCTGCCGAATGGTGCTTCTTCGTCTGCACAATCGTAATAGAACTCTTCCGTGAAGTGTTCCGTAAATCGGGGATGGGAAGTTTTGGGATGCAAGCCATATTCTTCAGAATCAATATAAATCCTGTTCATGAAGTTGAAACTGGTATCTTCTACATATCCTTTTTTCTCTTTTGAGTGAATCAGTTTTTCAGCTTGTTTCAGGCACTCTTCTTCCGTATCGAACTCCTTGATTTCAAATTTGCCGATACTGTCGAACTTACCGTAATTTACGGCAAAATCACAGCCACTATAATCAATGCACCAAAATTTGTGAGATTTCTCATCTTTATAAATAAATGCTCTTTTCATAATATTGTATTTATTGTTGGGAGAGATATTCATATCTTTACTATGCACAAAAGTATGAAAACGCTTGAGTTATCACCTATGTGTCTCTGTCTTTCTTCTATAATTTTCGTAAAATAGCCCTCAACTATTCATTTTTTACTGTTTTTTCTTCAAAAGAGCAAAAAAGTTTTAGCTGCGCAAAAAGGCTGCGCACCACTGCATCTATCTTTGTCGAAGAAACAAGAAAACAGGTCAAGTACGGGTTACTTCCATACATCCTGTTAAGATATTGACTCATACGATTATCAGTTTTCCTGTTTCGTAAAGGGGCAGTAGCTCAGTGGGTAGAGCATCATCTTTAATCTTGAGATTATCCTGATGAAAAAGGTCAATTAAGATTTACTCCTATCCCGTGACCGTCGTCGGTTCGACTCCGGCCTGCTCCACAAAAAATAAATATAGAGGTAGGACAGTAGCTTCGGGATTATCTGAAATGAGGTCAACCGGGGCTTACTTCTTAACGGTGGATAACGCTGGTTCGAATCCGGCCTGTTCTACCTCTTTTTATCAACTAAGGTCAAGGAAGACTTACTTCAAAACCGCAGGAATGCTCCATTGATTCACAGTCTTCCGATTACCTTACTTAAAAAAAACAAAGTTATGAATAAAGATTTGTTGAAAGTGTCTATCAGGCAGAATGCAATCTATTTGCCTTTGATAGAAGAAGAGAAAAAGCAGGAAGAGTTGACTTCGACTACCATTGCATTGGTAGCCCAACTCCGTAAAGTAGGATATAGCTTATCCGAAGAACTGCTGCATGCCGTTAATCAGTTATATCCGGCTCAACAGATGATGATTCTTCAGGTGATGAAAGAAGCATTGGGCGTGACGCTAAACTGGGCTCCATTGGTGAAAGGGTGGGATGTACCTACCGGAGAAACGCGTTTGGATCATCTGGTTACATGGATTGCTAACCTGTTTAATAGCCAGGAAGGCGTTAAACTACCTTGCGGACACGTGATCCCTGATAATACATTCCCTATGGAGCGGTACAATGGTTGTCCGTTCTGCGGAACTCCATTCCAAACGGCTACTACGGAATACTTCGGACAGGGAAGTAAACTGAAAGTGCTGGAACTTTGGCAGGACAAGGAGCTGAATGCTTTTTTCTGTGATTTGCTTGAATCGCGTACGGCTCTTGATGCCACACAAGCGGATAGCTTGAAAATAATGCTTGGCGAACTTCCGTTACCGGCAGTCGGAATCAAAATGAAGGAGACATTGATGTTGGTGATAGATACATTGGTGGAACAGGATAGAGCGCAGGAAGCGCAAATCTATTTCTCTACTCCGAATGATATATTGCGTTATCTGTGGTATAAGAAAACCGGATTCCTGCAAATCATAGAGCCTAAGACTATTATCCGTAAAACAGGTAGAAACAACACACATATATGTGGAGTTTTGGATAAAAGTCGTTCGGCAGCTCAAGCGAAGCGTGAGGAGTTGAAGTTGAAATATACGCGTCGTGAATGTAAAATGGTAGCTCTTTGGTTGAACAACCTGACAATGGCTCCGGAGAAGGTTTGCGAAATCATGCATCCGAAAAGAGAGATGTGGGTACGTATGATACGTGCATTGCGTTTGGCGGAATATGCTCGTAAACCGGGATTCGAAAATTTGAAAGAGTTGATGGACGTATTCTACTGTCAGGCATATACAGTTTGGCAGGGAGAAGTGGAGCGTAGCCGTTTGAAAGCAGATGCGGCACAGACATTCGCTTTGTTGAAGCAACGTCCGGGTATGTTTGCACGTTCCTTGTTTGCCAATATGCTTTGGTTCGGTCCGGAAGAGACGTTGACGGCATTTAAAGAAGTCGTTCATTTGTTGCCGGCTCGTTTGGTGGTCACTTTGGGTATGTATGCGGAGAGTTACTTTGAGCAAGGACATAAGAGAATGGTGAAGCCTTTAGGTGGTAATGCGCTTTTGATAGAGCCTCACTATTTGGTGAGTCTTTATATGGAAGACCAGCTTAAAGAGATGGTGAAAGAGGTACAGGATTTGTGTAAAGAGGTTGTTGCTGCCCGCTTTGCTAATGCGGGTGTCGGGAGTGGAAGCGCAAGTATGTATATTGATCCTATGTTGTTTCATATTCCATTGTCTATCGGCGACCGTAGCGAAACGGTTCAGGATACTTCCTGTGCCTTGCAGGGTACACGTTTCCCGGTGGAAGGAGATAAGGTTCGATTGTTTATGCAATGGGGAAAAGGACTTCCGGCACAGCATTTGGATATGGACTTGAGTTGTCATATCACTTTGCCCTCAACGACAGAAGTATGTTCCTACTTCAATCTGACTGCTATTGGTGCTAAACATAGCGGAGATATCCGAAGCATCCCCGACAAGAAAGGTACTGCCGAGTATATCGAATTGGATTTGAATGAGTTGAACCGTGTAGGTGCGCAATATGTTGCTTTCACCTGCAATGCGTATAGCAATGGGGCTATCTCTCCTAATCTGGTGGTAGGTTGGATGAACTCCGCTTACCCAATGAAAATATCGGAGAGAAACGGAGTGGCTTATGACCCTTCTTGTGTTCAGCATCAGGTGCGAGTTTCTCAAAGTTTGCAGAAAGGACTTGTTTTCGGAGTCCTGAAAGTGAAGGAACGGGAAGTGGTATGGTTGGAAATTCCTTTCGGCGGACAGACGGTTCTTTCTTTGGATACACAGACTATTGAAAAGTATCTGGATAAACTGGAAGCCAAAACCACTGTGGGCGAACTGTTGGCAATCAAAGCACAAGCACAGGGTTTGAAGTTGGCTGATACACCGGAAGCCGATGAAGTATATACCCGTGAGTGGGCATTGAATACGGCTGCTGTGACTAAGTTACTGTTGGGTGATTAATTTCTAGCGGTTAACTAAATCTTTTCTTCCTAATATTTATAAGTTGTATTGCGATAAAGTATATCTTTGTATGCAATAAACTAATCGTCTGACTATAGTTGCTTTTTCGTCTAACTATAGTCAGACGAAAGAATAACTATAGTCAGATGCAAATTATACTATAGTCAGACGAATAAATATATGCTAGTCAAGAACTAATGATTGGTATAAGAGAGATTAAATATCAGGCAAGAAAATGATAAATGATAATCAATAAAATATAGCTGCTTATGAGTGCGTATTATGATTTGTATGAGACACCGGACGTTCAGAATACCGGCGAGAAGCAACCCCTTCATGCGCGGATAGTTCCGAGCGGGACTTATTCCCAAAAAGAGTTTATAGAACGTGTGTCACGTTATCAACATTTTCCCCAGAATATGGTTGACGGGGTGTTGGGGGCTGTAATAGATGAACTTGGTAGTCTCTTGGCGCGTGGCTATATTGTGGAGCTTGGAGAGCTGGGACATCTTAGTGTCTCTTTGAAATGCACCCAAAAGGTAATGACTAAAAAAGAAATCCGTTCCGAATCTATCTGTTTTGACAATGTACACCTGCGTACTTCCAAAAATTTTAAATTGAAGGTAAGACGGGAAATGAGACTTGAACGTGTGCCCAAATCGGGACGTACTGTCAGTAAAACGGAGATACCTATCGAGCAACGTCTTCAAATGTTACAGGAGTTTCTGAAGAAGAATGGAGGAATCACCCGCATAGAATACAGCAGACTGACAGGAGTAGCCCGGCTGAAAGCTGTTGATGATTTGAATACTTTTATTCAGGAGGGAAAACTGCGTAAGAGAGGGGCGGGAAGGAATGTGTTTTATGTATGGAAACAGGAAGAATAATATTATAATAAGTAATTGTCCTTCTTTTTGCTAACAATTTTGTACCTTTGTTTGTCTATAGAAAAAACAGTTTAATTATGGCAAGAATAACTATTCCTTATGCAGTAGCAGATTTCATAGATTTGCGTGAACGTGGTTTTTATTATGTTGATAAGACTGATTATATTCCTAAATTAGAGGATTATAATGCTCCTGTATTTCTCCGTCCCCGTCGTTTTGGAAAAAGTTTGTTGGTTTCTACATTAGCTTGCTATTATGACCGTACAAAAGCGCATCGGTTTGAAGAACTGTTTGGGGGAACCTGGATAGGTAACCATCCGACAAAAGAGCATAACAGTTATATGATTATTCGCTACGATTTTTCGAAAATGGTAATGGCGGATACTATTGAAGGATTGGCTCAAAACTTTAATGATTTGAACTGTGGCCCGGTAGATGTGATGGTAGAGCATAACAGAGATTTGTTCGGTGATTTTCAGTTTACTACTCGGGGAGACGCTTCCAAAATGTTGGAAGAAGTTCTTAATTATGCCCGTTCTCATGAATTTCCAAAAGTTTATCTATTGATTGATGAATATGATAACTTCACTAATCAGTTGCTTACAGCATACAACGATCCGCTTTATGAGGAAGTGACGACGAATGACAGTTTTTTGCGTACTTTCTTTAAAGTGATAAAAGCCGGAATAGGTGAGGGGAGTATCCGTACCTGTTTCTGTACAGGTGTATTACCTGTTACGATGGATGATTTGACCAGTGGATATAATATTGCAGAGATATTGACTCTTGAACCTAATTTTCTGAATATGCTCGGGTTTACATACGAAGAGACAGAGACATACTTGCGTTATGTACTTGACAAATACTCCACAGGACAGGAACGTTTCGATGAAATCTGGCAGCTAATTGTGAGCAACTACGATGGTTATCGTTTCCGTCCCAATGGTGATCGGTTGTTCAATGCTACTATCCTGACTTATTTCTTCAAGAAGTTTGCGGCCAATGCTGGTAGTATTCCCGACGAACTGGTAGATGAAAATCTACGTACCGATATTAATTGGATTCGTCGGCTTACCCTTTCACTGGATAACGCGAAAGCGATGTTGGATGCACTGATTATTGATGATGAGTTGCCTTATAATGTAGCCGACCTTTCAAAGAAACTTGATAAACAGAACGTTTTTGATATAAGATTTTATTCTATCATTTTGTTTTATTGGGGTGTAATAACTTTAAAAGATAAATATTACATGACTTTTCCTAATAAAACAATGCGTAATGTTCTATTGTTATAGTTTTGTAATCCTTACTT
>ERZ773162.1735-NODE-1735-length-16259-cov-3.623118_pt1 | contig 16259 bp, 21 predicted proteins | sample MGYA00511113_ERZ773162 | MGnify/ENA primary metagenome ERZ773162 (study PRJEB29015, sample SAMEA2737807) | human gut metagenome | biome: human gut; feature: human-associated habitat; material: faeces | place: China | collected 2012 ... | reverse complement strand
ATAATGCATAAAAATACCCTCCTTACTGGTTGTCCAGTAAAGAGGGTACATATCACAGTAGGCTAGTGGTATTTTTATACCCATTTAAGAAAGGGGTGGGGAAGATGTGAGAGAATACTATACAGTTACAAAAGATGTGGACATTCTGGCACCGTTTTGGCTGTCAGAACGCATCGAGAGAGGCATAGCAACGATCCTATACCGGACCAGAGATGGTCATGCGGAAGTGAAAGGGGTGAGAGTAAAAGGTGACGAGGTGGCACAGATTGGTGACACGATCATGTTCAATGGCAGACGGATATCCGTAGAAAGGCGGTGATCCAGATATCTCGGAGCTGTCCGTGAAACAGCAGCTGACGCACGCAGGCGAGTCCTGGGTGCTGTTTTTATGCAAAAAAACTGGCGTGACTGCCGAAAAAGTCAACTTTTAGGATGGATGGCTACCCATCGCAAAAAGCCGAGAAAGGAAAATGACATGGCAATTTTTAAGACAGAAACACTTAAGGAAAAAGGGCTGACCCAGGAACAGATTGATTACATCATGGCTGAAGTTGGAAAAGAGATCAACAGCCTTACAGCAGAAAGAGATGGGTATAAAACTCAGCTTGACACTGCACAGGCATCTCTGAAGGCAATGGAAGGCATTGACGCAGCGGGACTGCAGACAAAGGTTGCAGATCTGACCAAACAGCTGCAGGGGAAAGACGCGGAGATTGAGAAGGTCAAGGCTGACTATGCCTTTGATTCCTCTCTGAAAGAAGCTATCAGAAAAGCTTCCGGAAGAAATGAGAAGGCAATCATGGCGCTGCTTGATGTGGATACCCTGAAAGCATCCAAGAACCAGGCACAGGACATTGAGACAGCCCTGGCGGGGTTGAAAAAGGACAATGATTACCTGTTCCAGTCAATGAAAACTGTTCCGAAAGTGGTTTCAGCTACTGGTGGTATCAACACCGATGCACAGACAAAGAAAGAGCAGGCAAATGAAGCACTGAGAAGTCTGTTCGGAAAAGGAGAATAAAGAATGGCAGTAAATATTACAAACAGAGCCGACGCGGAGGCTTTGATCCGCGAGCAGATCGTATCTACTATTTTTCAGGACGCGCCGAAGAAGTCCGTATTCATGGGAATGGCACGGAAACTTCCGAACATGACCAGTAAGCAGACCCGGGTCCGTGTCCTGGATTTTCTGCCCACCGCTTACTGGGTGGACGGTGATACTGGTATGAAACAGACTACCAGACAGGCATGGGATAATGTCTATTTGACAGCTGGAGAGCTGGCGGTTATCGTGCCGATCCCGGAAGCAGTTTTTGATGATGCGGAGATGGATATCATGGGCGAGATCACTCCGAGAATCAATGAAGCAATTGGCCAGAAAGTGGATGCCGCCATCATCTTCGGCGACAACCGCCCGAAGGAATGGCAGGCAGATATCATCACACTGGCGCGTCAGGCAGGAAACAATGTGGCTCCGGCTTCCGGAAAAGATTATTATGATCTGACTCTGGGTGAGGCAGGTGTGTTTGCAAAAGTGGAAGATGATGGCTATGGAGTAACTGGCGCAATTGCTCCGATGACGTTCAAGTCCAAGCTGAGGGGACTGAGAGACACCAATAAGCAGCCAATCTTCCTGCACAGCATGCAGGACTCCACCAGATACACTCTGGATGGTGCGCCGATCCAGTTTCCGGAGAATGGATCTTTCATGGATAACATTGCACAGCTGGTAGTTGGTAACTTCTCCCAGGCAGTGTACTCCATCCGTCAGGACATCACGGTGAAGATCCTTGATCAGGGTGTAATTCAGGATCCGGTGACAAAAGAGATCGTGTATAACCTGGCACAGCAGGATATGATTGCCATCCGTGTAGTATTCCGCATGGGCTGGGCACTTCCGAATCCAGCAACCCGTCTGAACGAGGACCGTACCGGATGTGCATTTGCTTATCTGGAGCCTGGTACTCCGGTGACCACTCAGACAGTGACCTTTACCGTTACAGATGGCAATTCCGAGAGCCCGAAGAAGTATGATGGTGTGCGTATCAACGTAGATGGTGCGATCCTGACGACTGACTCTAATGGACAGGCAGTCTTTAATCTGAGAGCTGGTACCTATACAGCGAAGATTACTAAGAAAGGCTTTGTTCCGGTAACGGAGACCATCACAGTGGCAGCTTCTGCAGTTACCAAGGCTGTGACCCTGACAGCACAGGTATAAGGAGTGGGTCCATATGTTATATGTGGATTATGAGTATTATGTGTCCGGATATCTGCTGGGGAGATCCCCGGCAGTTCCGGAAGACTCTTTTGCATACTTTGAAAAACAGGCGGAACGGATCCTGAACCAGCATACCTTCAGTCGCCTGGTGGCGGACTGCAAGCTCATCACGGATGATGTGAGAGACTGTACCTGTGAACTGGCAGAGCTTCTGTACCAGGCGGATCAGGTAGCACAACAGTCAGTGGAGCAAGGCGGTGTGCTGCAGTCTTATTCCAATGACGGAGAATCAGGGACTTTCGACTTGTCTCAGTCCATTTACACGGAGCCCGGAAAGAAGAAAAAAGCCCGGGAGATCATCAACCGGTGCCTGGGAAATACGGGATTGCTGTACAGAGGGGTGTAAATATGAATCCGAATTATGTACATACCATTACGCTGTATCATCAGGATGATGGGAAATGGCTTCAGGAGATCTACAGGAACTGTTTCTGGAAGAGTGAGATCACAGTTTTGCAGAATGGAACTACAGCAACGCAGAAGAATACCTACACAGTACGAATCCCTGCAGAGAGAATTTGTGCCGGTATGACAGTGTGTGAGGGCGACATCGTGGTCCTTGGTGAATGCCATGAAGAGATTACAGGAAAGAGTCCAAACACGGCTACTGAACTGTTGAGAAGACATAAGCCGAATGCATTCCGCGTGACAGCGTTCTCTGATAATACTGGGCATCGATTGGGTAAGCATTACCGTCTGGGAGGATAATGATGAAGTTTTCATTGAACTGGAATAAGCCGAAGAAGACAATCTCTTTCGAAGCATCCGGAGGAGTGCATGGAAGATTGTTCCTGGCGAATGAAGCCAAGCGGCTGATGGATCCTTATGTGCCGGCTGATAACCTGATCCTGGCACAGAATGTCAGGACTTATGTAGAGAATCACGTTGGAATCGTAGAATACATGTCTCCTTATGCGCATTATCAGTTCGAGGGAGAGGTGTATGTTTCTTCCATAACCGGCAGTGCCTGGAGCCATGGGGAATATAAGATTCCTTCTGGTAAAGAGATGGTACACAGTAAGTTCAGGCATCCGCTTGCGACGTCACACTGGGATCGGGCTATGAAGACAGCCAGAAAAGGGGATCTTTCCCGTGCTTATCAGGCTTATCTGAATGGAGGGATTGTATGACCAAGCATGATGCGATGGAGGCATTCTTTAAGCCGAAGGTAGAGGAACTGCTTGGAAGTATGCTGAAGTTTAATTTTTCACCGGAGTCCCCGGACGAGGTGGCATTTATCACAAATTATTCTGACAAGCTCCGGAAGAAGTACGTCCGGGTAGGAGCAGAAAAGGAATATGGCTTTACAATCGTGATTGTGAAGGAATATTCCAGCGATGCGGATGATCTGAACCTGGAGGCTATGAATTTTGCCCAGGCATTTATGGACTGGGTGGATGACCAGAATAAAAAGAAGAATTATCCGGAGTTCCCGGATAATTGCCAGATTAAAGAAATGGAAACACTGCAGAATATGCCGAATCTGGCCGGTATCAATGCAGAAGAAGGGCTTGCACGGTACATGGTACAGTGCAGGCTTATTTATTTTGAAAGCGAGGTATAGAGATGAAGTTAAGTGAACTGATGAAGGACGTCACTCCAAATGCCCAGTATACAGGTTGGACAACCAATGATGACTTTGTCCTGGCAATAGACCTGACTCCGGGAGCTGCTCAGGCTACCGAAGAGAGTGCCTATGGAGTGGTGCAGATGGGTGTTGCCGGTCTGGATGCACAGATGAACCCGGTTACCCAGGATAAGCAGTATATCCGTGCGGGACAGTCCACCCAGAAGACCGGAACCCAGAGATCTTTTACCATTTCCGGAGACCGGTATGTGGGAGATGAGGTGCAGGACTATATTTTCAGCCATGATATTAAATATGGAACTGGAAATACCGTAGTGACCAATTATGTGTACTTTAACATTCTGACCGGTAAAGGCGAAAAAGGGACCTGTTCCATTATCGTAAACTCTGATGGTGGCGGAAATGCCGGTGAGTCTGCAGGTATTGATGTAGAGTTCAAGAAGATCGGATCCACTCCGACAGAGTACACCTACAGCGCAACCTAAGGAGGAAACAGATCATGCAGATGATTCAGGTAAAAATTCACGGTGAGATCTTTGAGGGGGATTTTTTGAACCCTATAGTAGCTGAAAAATATGAGCAGGCGATTGAAAAGGCACAGAAAAAGGCAAGTGAAGATGTAAAGGGCGAGAGTGGATCTGCAGGATTGCGCAGACAGTGCAATGCGATCAGCGAGTGTATTGATACGGTGCTGGGAGCAGGAAGTGCGGAACGTCTCATGCCAGAGGGAGCTGACCTTCTGACTTGTCTGGATATCTTTGAGGAACTTTGCTACATGAACGAAAGACAGGTGACTCCGTTGCTTCAGAAGCGGATCCTGAAGTACAGTGCACAGAGGGCGGCAAGAAATGGAAAATCTGCTGGTTGATGAACTTCCTGAATATGTGTTGATCAATGGAAAGAAGTACGGGATCTCATATGGATTCCGTACTTCGATCCTGTTTGAACTTCTGATGCAGGATCCGGAATATTCAGATGCTGAGAAAATCCTGTATGCAATGGATCTGTATTATCCGGGAGAAAAACCTGATGATCTGGAAAAAGGTCTGCAGGCGGTTCTGGATTTTTACCACTACACAGGGAAAGAAGAGACAGTCTTAGACAGGGACAGACGGCAGATGAAAGAGCAGAAACCGCTATATTCCTTTGAGGAAGACGCACCGTACATCTATGCTGCATTCTTGCAGCAGTACGGGATCGACCTGAACAAAATCGAATCAGAAGATCTTCACTGGTGGAAATTCTCAGCCTTATTCCAGTCACTGGGAGAAGATATGAAGATATCCAAGATCATGTATTACCGTGATGTGGATCTTCGTGGAAAAAGTAAAGGAGAGCGGGCATTTCTGTCTGATATGAAGAAGAGGTATGCTCTGAAATGCAGCAGAAATATTCATACGCAGTTTTCTTCGTTGGCTCAGCGGGATGCGAAGATGAAAGCATATGTGGAGAGACGGTTTGCAGCAATAGAAACGAGGTGAGAGCGTGGCGAGTGACGGTACTGTAAAGATATCAACAGAGCTGGATGAGAGCGGAGCGAAAAGTGGACTTGATAAGATGGAATCCCTGGTGTCAAAAGGGATGAAAGGAATAAAAACGCTGGCAGCGACAGCAGGAAAAGCAGTGCTTGGCGTAGCTGGCGGACTTGCCACGCTGGGAGGCTATGGCTTGAAAGTCGGTACGGACTTTGAATCCGGAATGTCCAATGTAGCTGCAATCTCCGGTGCAACTGGGGAAGAACTGGATGCACTGACACAGAAAGCGCAAGAGATGGGAGCTAAGACAAAGTTCTCTGCTACAGAATCCGCTCAGGCTATGGAGTACATGGCAATGGCCGGATGGAAGACGGAGGATATGCTGGGTGGTATCGAGGGAATCATGAGTCTTGCGGCAGCTTCTGGAGAGGATCTTGCGACAGTATCTGATATTGTGACGGATTCTCTTACCGCTTTTGGTCTGCAGGCCAGTGACAGTGCACATTTTGCAGATGTGCTTGCGAAGGCAAGTTCCAGTTCGAATACAAATGTCAGCATGATGGGCGCAACCTTTAAGTATGTAGCACCTCTGGCAGGAGCTATGGGCTACAGCGTGGAAGATGCTGCTGTTGCAATCGGGCTGATGGCAAATGCCGGCATCAAAGGTGAACAGGCTGGTACGTCTCTGAGAGCTGTTCTGCAGAGGCTGGCAGATCCACCAAAAGATGCGGCTGCTGCGTTGGATGAAATGGGAATCAGTGCAACCAATGCGGACGGAACGATGCGTCCGCTGTCCGATGTGCTGAAAGATCTTCGGGAAAAATTCGGCGGTCTGTCGGAATCCCAGAAGACAACCTATGCTTCGAGTATCGCAGGCACCGAGGCTATGTCAGGACTGTTGGCAATCGTCAATGCATCCGATGATGATTTTCAGAGCCTTAGTGATTCCATCAACAATGCTTCTGGAGCTGCAAAAGAGATGGAAGAAATTAAGATGGATAACCTGAAAGGACAGGTTGATATCTTAAAATCTGGAGTCGAAGGTTTTGGACTTCTGATTTATGACGAAATTCAGGATCCAATGAAAGGTGCAGCGAAAGAAGGAATCGCTGCGATTGATGAGCTGTCCGGAGCTTTGAAGGACGGAGGACTGTCCGGAGCAGTGGAACAGGCAGGTGAGACCTTTGCTGATCTTTCAGTGGCTGTGGCTAATCAGGCGCCTAAGATGACGGAAGCGGCAGTGTCTTTCATAGTTTCCTTTGTAAAGGGAGTAAAAGATAATGGCCCGAAATTGAAACAGGTAGCAAAGAGTCTGGTTCAGACGTTCGCTACAGAGGTGACGAAACTTCTGCCGGAATCTGTAAGGGAACCAGTCAAAAAGGCGATTGAGGAAATCGGAGCTTCTTTTGATAGTGGAGGATTCAATTCGGCTATTAAATATGCGGGGCAGCTGATCAAAAATCTTACAGATGTAACTGGAAAAGTGGCAGAGAAAGCGTTCCCACCTTTTATCAAGGTTCTGGATCTGGCAGCTGATAATCTGGATACATTAGTGCCTTTGACGGTAGCATATTACACTGCCATGAAGAGCTACACACTGATCAGTAAGGCTGCTTCGTTGATTCAAAAGCTTACATCCGCTTATAAGGCAGCATCTGCAGTGTCGGCTGCGTATGTCGCTGTAATGACTGCAGAAGGAACGGCAGCAAGCGTTAGTTCCACAGCCCATCTTTTACTGGCATCTACAATGTCAGTCAGTGAAATTGCCATCGGAGTTCTGACTGGAAGGGTATCCCTTGCGACAGCGGCACAACTTGCCTGGAACGCGGCTCTGAGTGCGAATCCATTAGTGTTGGTTGCCACTGCTGTAGCGGCAGTTGTAGGCGGACTTGCACTGTACTGTACAGCCGCAGGAACTGCAAAGGAAGATACAGACAGCCTGGCAGAATCAAATGAAAATCTGGCGGGAAGCTATTCTGGAATTGCAGATGCTGCAGCTGAATTTCAGGAAGGTATTTTCCAGGCGGGAACACTGTTTGATGAGTTCAATAATGCAATCATCGTGTCAGGGGAGAAACAGCAGGAGCTGGCTGACAGCATGGATTCTATTCAGAAACAGATCACGGATATCACAGGTACCTATGTGGATGAGAGACGTCAGCTGACAGATTCGGAGATCGCGGAACTGGACAGGCTCTTTGAAACTATGCATGAGCAGGCGGCCAGAGAACTGGAATACCAGCAAGCGTATCAGCAGGCTACAGAAGAGCGTGCTCAGCTTCTGGTGGATACTTATGAGGGCAGTGCGGAAGAGTATGCAGCTGCTTCTCAGACGATTATCAATACTGCTCAGGAGACCAAGGATAATGTGGTTACAAAGGCAGAGGAACAGTTCAATGAAGAACTGGCATTGCTGCAGTTGAGACTGCGGAATGACGAGAGCTACACACAGGAAATGTATGAGACAGAGGCGAAAGCTGCCCAGGATACTTATAATGCCGCAGTAGATGCGGCAAATAAACAGTGTGGTGATACACTTGCCATCCTTACTGACGGCTACGCAGATCGCGCAACTGCCCTGTCCGAGGCAAACGATAAGATTGCATCCTTGCAGAGTGAAGAACTTGCGGAAAATGAGAGCTATAACAGCCGAAAAGCTGAATTGCAACAGCAGCTGAAAGATCTGCAGCAAGCATTCACAGATGAAGACTGTGCGAATAAGGAGAGGATTGCTCAGCAGTTGATTGATCTGGAGAAAGAACATGAGCAGAATCTGGAAGATATTCATACACGCATGACAGAGTCTATGGATGAGACGGCGCAGGAACAGGCTGGAACGTTGCTTACGATGGCCAGCAATGTGGATGTATACGGTGGAAAAATCAATAAGAATACCGATAATATGGTCAATAAGGTAATAAAAACTTTAGAAAAGTTACCACCGGAAGCAAAGCAGATCATGACAGATACCATGAATGGAATGCTGAAAGGTATCGAGGAAAAGGAAGAGGAACTCTACAGAAAAGCAGAACAGGTTGCGAATAATGTGATCAATCGATTGAAGCGAGCCTTGAAAATACATTCTCCGTCCAGGGCAACTCGTGAGATCTTCCAGTATGTAATGAAAGGAAATATTCTTGGTCTGGAGGACAATGAGAAGACTCTATATGATAAGGCACAGTCTATAGCAGATAATGTGGTTGGAAAATTTGCCAAGATGAGTATTGATCCTTCTGAATGGGTGCAGAAGTTCCAGAATGCAGCAGCTGACAGAAGCTCCGGATTCCGTGGAAGCAATGCGGATTATGAGGAGACCGAATCAGAGATCGATACCAGGCAGGCTTATAGAGAGCAGGCTGGAATTATTGCAGAGGCAGTGTCGGAAGCATTGGAAGATAAAGAATTTAGGGTGGAAGACCGAACATTTGCAAGATTGGTGAGCGAGGTGAAGTAGATGGAAGTGTATTACATAAACCATAAGAACCAGAAGATCGATCTTGGACATTCGCCATATCAGCTTCAGATCGGCGATCTGTTTGATTCGTCGAATAAATATGATGGCAGTTGCTTCAGGATCTCCCGGATATACAAAGAGATTACGACGATTACGACTTGTATAACCGTTGATGCTCCATCGGAGAAAGAATTTTATGCTGTGGTTGATCAGTTCTTTGAAATTACTGAGACGGATACGGCTGCGGGTATGCAAGGGCGACTGTACATTGGAGATATGTATCTGAAATGCAACGTGATCAACAGCAGTAAAAGCTTCTGGAAAGAGACATTCAGAGGCATGGAAAACTCGATAAAGCTTCTGGCCCCTTATCCATATTGGTGCCGAGAGATATCAAAGTCATTTCTTAAAAACGGAGCTACTACAGTTGAACGTGCAACGGACACATACCTGTTTTATCCGGTTGCGTATCCGTATCGATATTCAATGCCCGGCAATGCCGGGTTCATAAATAATGATCATTATGGGGATTGTGACTTTAAGATGATCATCTATGGTCCTTGTACGAATCCGGTGATCCGCATCAACGGTCATGCATACGAAGTCATAGCGACTTTGTATGCAGGGGAATACATCCTGATCGACAGTCGGGACCATACCGTATACAGGTATCTGATCGATGGCAGGCAGCAGAACCTTTTTAACCAGAGAAATAAAGAAAGTGACCTGTTTCAAAAGGTGCCTGCCGGGCGTTGTGCGGTTCTGTGGAATGCTGCAGCATTTGGATTTGATCTGATCCTCTTTCAGGAAAGGAGCGAACCGGCATGGAATTTATCATAGCTGATCAGGATCGTATGGAGCTTGGAATATTATCTGCAGCAGCATCTTTGGACATTGATCTGTCCAGGGATGCTGAAAACGCAGAGGGGACCAATGATGGACAGATGACAGTAACAGCGGATGAAGGGATAGAATATGGAATGTATATCTTTTCTCCTGGCAGTGAGTTCGGCGGACGGATCCTGGATCTAAAGCGCAGCACAGCATCAGAGAGTCTCATCTGGTATTTTGATACCTGGCGGCGGATGTTGGGGCAGATTATCATTGAACCACCGGAAGGACAGGCTTATAAAACGGTGGAAGGGGATGCCCATGTAGTCCTTGCCGAGCTTCTGACGGGGCGGTATGAAGGACTTTTTACCGTGCCGGAGAAATTGTCGGGTATCACTGTATCCGGTCAATTTAACCGGTACACAACACTTCTGGACGGTATGAATAAACTGCTAGAATCATCCGGCGCAAGATTGCAGATTCAGGCTGTTCAGGGTGGTACCGGAGATACATTTAAGGTTGAAGTGTCTGCTGTACCTATTGCTGATTATAGTGCAGAAATTGAGTATAGCCAGGATAATAAGATCGATCTGACAATCCGGGATTACCGGCGGGGGATTAACCATCTGATCTGCCTTGGTACCGGTGAGTTAACAGAGCGCATGGTCCGGCATCTGTATGTGCAGGCAGATGGCAGTATTGGGACGGTACAGTATTATACCGGGCTGGATGAACGGACTGCAGTGTATGACTACCCAAATGCAGAGGATGAGAACGAACTGCTGGAATCCGGAAAAGAGCAGCTTCAGGAACTTGCGAGTTACCAAAAGCTGGAGCTGTCCGTGTCTGATGAGCTGGATCTGGCGATTGGAGACATCATTGCTGGGCGTGATCGCCTGACAGGGCTGTATCTGAAAAAGCCGATTGTCAATAAGGTCTTAAAAATCAAGAAGGGGAAAGAGACCATATCTTACAAAGTGGAAGGAGATAACTAATGCAGATAATTGATGGATATTGTAATGAACCGAATATCTTTGCTGATGATATCGGAGAATATAATACAGCCATTTGGGGAACCAGAGACTGTGTTCTTCCGGCTGGAGAACGGTTGGGCTATGAGTTGATCAGTAACAATGAGATCAAGATCAAGGATGGTGTATTTTCCACACAGGGTCGACGTGGTGTAATCAAAAAAGGTACTGCAGAAAGCTGTATTATCGAGAATGGTACTCAGGCAGAAAACAGAAATGATCTGATCGTAATCGAGTATGCAAAGGACTCTTCCACGCTGGTAGAAAGCCATACCTTAAAAGTGATCAAAGGTACACCGGGAGAGGCCGCTACGGATCCGGATGTTGTGACAGGAGATATTCAGGCGGGTGACGTTCTGCATCAGATGCCGCTGTATCGTGTCAAGCTGGAAGGACTGAATGTGGTTGCAGTGGAAAGACTGTTTTCTGTTGGCAACAATGCTATTGGAAAAGAGTTTGATCCAGATAAAGACTATGAGATCGGAGATCTGACTCTCCAGTATAACAAGGCATGGAAATTCAAAGTAAAACATCTGGCCGGTGCATGGGATGAGAGCCAGATGGAAGAGACGGATGTTTTGACCGAGCTTGCAGAGCAAAATAAAAATTTTGCCGAACTAGCTGAGAAGACGCAATGTGGAACATTTGATTTCACTATAAGTCAGCAAGAAGCTGCATATGTTGTACAATTTCCAAAAGAATTTAAAAAGATTCCAGTAGTTACACTTTCTATTGAGAGAGGTGGATTCACGACTACAACCTTTTATCATATTCAAAATGGTTATAATACAACAAAACAATTTGCATTTCTAGCAGTATGTACAGATCCTGGTACTCTTAATACAGCCTGTAAAGCTCACTGGATTGCAAGGGAACCTTAAATATATTTTCTGTAACTTTCACGCCTTTTAGAAGATAAGCTCCTAAATTACATACTCGATATTACCATAATATTCTGCTGCATCAACAGGTTGATAAACTATGTTATCAACAGTATATTTACAGTTTTCTTTACGTGGATTAGGAGAAATAACTATAAATCCAATGTAATATTTATTTTCATGACCAACAAAAGAAGGTATTGTTAAATTTCTATTGATGGGATAATGATTGTCCAACCATACTAACATATCGGTTACAGCCTGGACATTTGCACTGAATATATTGATTGTAATTTTTTTGCCAGATTTATACACTTCAAGATGCCGAGGGCTATCACCATTCCATGAATAAATCAACTTCTCACCTAGTTCGGCAAAATTTTTATTTTGTTGAGGAAACCGCCTCCAACTTGGTACGATTTCAGTATCAGGAAGGAGGCGGTATTTTGAAGACGGAAGTGGTGGAAAAAGTACTGAACAGAATGGTGGACAAGCTGGATCCAGAGCAACTGCAGGAACTAAAGTCAGCACTGGTGATCAGTCTGGAAGGATATCAGGTGACTCGGGAAGAAACTCAGTTGTCAACAGAAGTGTATGATAACTGGGATTATGCTAAGAAGTTCTTTCAGGCTCTCATCGTGGCCGGAAAAGCCAAAGGGACGATTGAGACCTATAGTATGCATATCCGGATATTGTTGGATGATATCAGGAAGCCGATCATAGAGATCACAGATGAGGATCTGATGTTGCATCTGGCCAGACAGAAGTACAGCCGGAATCTCAGCAACCGATACCTGAATTACAAGAGGCTTGTGTTCAGGACATTCTTTGGCTGGTTGCGACGTCGCAAATACATATCGGAGAACCCGGCAGAGCTGCTGGATCAGATTAAGTATGATGTGACTATAAAGAAGCCATACACAGATGAGGAACGGGAAAAGATCCGGTGTAGTTGTAAAAGGGAACGAGATTTAGCACTGGTAGACGTGCTTTACAGCACAGCGGCCAGGGTATCAGAGGTTGCAGCACTTAATAGGTCGGACATTGATTTTGTAGAAAACGGCTGTATTGTGCACGGAAAGGGTGGAAAAGAAAGAGCTGTGTATTTGAATGCTACTGCCGCATATCACCTGCAGACATATTTGCTGGGGCGAACAGATACGAATCCGGCATTGTTTGTATCTTGCAAAGTGCCGTATAACAGGCTGACCAGAAGTGGGATAGAAGAGATCTTGCGGACATTGGGGGAACGGGCTGGGGTTCAGTTAGTGCATCCGCATAGATTCAGACGCACGGCTTTAACCAATGCAGCCAACCGGGGGATGCCACTTCAGGACGTGCAGTGTTTGGCCGGACACAGCAGTCCGAATACCACAATGATTTATTGTACAGTGGACCAGCATAAGGTTAAAGCGGAGCACAGGATGTATCTGGCATCGTAAATCTTTAAGTTTATATGGTGGGTGTGACACTCGGCTCAGTCGAGTGTGTTTGTTGTGTCTGTAAGGCTGATGTGTAGGTGCATCTGAGCGTCATGACGAACCTGAGCAAAATAAAAATTTTGAGGCACTAAATGAGAAGTTGGAAGTAGATAAGATTATTATGGATACAGTTCTTGTCACCTTTGTTAATGGAGTAGGTACTGTGACCTATGATGGTAAAGGATACTCAAAAGCAATATGTGTGGCAAATTTTATGGCTGATGCGGCTTATCCATCTGGATATCATAATCAGCTTGGAGTAATCGCTGCAAATGGAAAAATCAATTTTTACACTCATTCCACAAGTAATGGAAAAACATATGTAGCCTATATTCTGGGTTTGAAAAAATAAACATAATTATTATCATTATGTTACATTTGTAAACGGAATTTTTTCGATGCTAAAACGAGCAGTGTTAGCTGTCTGACTTGTACATGTTACAATACTTCCTTTTTTGATTGGAAAAAGCCCTGTGGATCTGTTATATGCCGGATTACATAATAGACTTACAACTTCGCATCCATCAATTGCTACACCGGCGAGGGATGTTACAGCATTCGCTGTCCCAACAGCATAAATATAATAGTATGCGTCTTCCGTTACAGTATATGTGGCTGAGTCTGGAACGCTTGCTAGTACTGCTTCTACTTTTTTGTAATCAGGAAACAACTTCTCATTTAATTTGGCGAAATTTTTATTTTGTCCTACAAAAGGTCATTCACATGACTCCGAGCCCATCGGAATCATATGAATGGCTTTTATTATGCCAAGAAAGGAGGGCGCGTCATATAATGGGAGTACGTGGACATCCGGATAGAGCCGGGTATAAAAAATGACAAAGAGAAAACGAGAGGACATATGAATTTGAATTATATTAAAGCTTTTGTTACTACAATTATGAGTCTGGTGGCATCGATGCTGGGAGTGTTATACATTCCTGTGCTCCTGATGGTTGCCTGCAACGTGATCGATTATGTCACTGGCATCTGGGCAGCTGGGTATCGCCATGATGGAGGTGTCAGCTCTTATCGTAGCATGCGTGGGATCATTAAAAAGGTGACTATGTGGTTATTGGTATTTGTAGGTGCTATCATTGATCAGCTTCTGGCATATGCATCTCAGACGATAGGATATCAGCTGCCGTTTACATTCTTGGTGGCATGTGTGGTGGCAATTTGGATCATCTGCAATGAGCTGATCAGCATTCTGGAAAATATGGTCGATATTGGAATCGAACTGCCTGCATTTTTGCTTCCGCTGGTGAGAAAATTGAAAACTACAGTGGATAAGATGGGCGGAGCAGACCAGGAAGAATAGTATAAATTGTGGGGGCGGCATGAGCCGTCCCTTTTGCGCCGGCACAAACCGGCAGAAAGGAGAATGTTATGAGAATCAATGTACATGCTGGACATAATCCGGCTGGAAAAGTAGCTTGCGGAGCAGTAGGACTTATCAATGAGTCAACCGAGGCCAGAAGAGTAAAGGATGAGGTGATCAGTAAGCTTCGGCAGCTTGGCAATACCGTTTATGACTGTACGGTCGATAACGGTACAGGTCAGTCAGATGTGCTGAAAAAGATCATTGCGAAATGCAATGCCCATGCAGTAGATCTGGATGTTTCCATTCACTTCAACTCTGGAGCAGGAGATAAAGGTGGAAATGGAAAGACTACTGGTGTGGAGTGTTATGTCTATTCTGCTGCAAGCAAGGCAAAGGCATTTGCTGAGAAGATCTGCCAGGCAATCAGCAACCTGGGATTCAAGAACCGTGGTGTGAAGATCAGCCAGAAACTGTATGTGCTTAAAAAAAGTAAGGCACCGGCACTGCTGGTGGAATGCTGCTTTGTGGATGACAAGGACGACGTGCAGTTATACTCCTATGAGGAGATGGCTGATGCAATCGTGTATGGAATCACCGGAGAGCACGTACAGATTGCACCGGAAACAGATAAAGCAGAGCAGGGCGAGGAAACTTCCACGGGTGACAGGAAAGCTCTGTACCGCGTCCAGGTAGGAGCTTACAGTGCCAGATACAATGCGGAAGCACAGGAAGAGAAGCTGAGAAAAGCTGGCTTTGATGCGGCTATTGTTCAGGCATAAAAATATCATCTCTATCATCCGTGTGCATACGAATTAGCCCATCTTGAAATGATTTGTACCATTGTTTATCAGCTGACCAAGAATATGACCATAGAAGAATTAAAGGCATCTGGTTTTGATAAATATTATGTGGATCACACAGCAGCACTATGGCCACAGGCAGCAGGTGGAATTCCCTTCAATGCCTGCGAGTTCCAGTCCAAGGGAGATGTGATCACAGATCTTCATGAGGATCTAGCAGCAGAACAGAAAGCAAGAACCACATATGACAACCTGCTTCGGTTGGTCAAAGACCCGGAAGTGGCAGATCCCTTACGTTTTCTGAGGGAGAGAGAAATTGTTCATTATCAGAGATTTGGCGAATGTTTAAGAATTACACAGGAACATCTGGATGCGAAGAACTTCTATATTATGAATCCTGAATTTGATACGGGAATCCAGGGGAATTGTAAGAATTAAATTGTTCAGGCCTGGATATACACTGTTGTGACTACGATCAGTAGAGTAACATTATGATTAAGATCAGTACAGGATGCAACACGAAATGCAACATGAAAATAAAAAACCCCGAGATTTCGGGGTTTTTTGTATGCAGGAGATGGGACTTGAACCCACACGAAGTCACCCTCGTCAGATTTTGAGTCTGATGCGTCTGCCATTCCGCCACTCCTGCGCATCTAACTCTGATATTTTATCACAGGTTTCTTCAAAGTTCAAGTGTTTATTTCCAACTAAGCATTATTTTTTTAGCTATTTTTCAGCAATCAGTTTATTCAAGGTTTTACCGATCTCAAAGCAATCAAAGGTTGCGAAGTAGTCGTGCAAGGTTTCAGCTCTGCGGATCAGCTGGACACTGCCGTCTTCTTTTAACAGAAGTTCAGCGGAGCGTAATTTACCGTTGTAGTTATAACCCATAGAATGTCCGTGAGCACCAGCATCGTGAATGAAGAGGTAATCGCCCTTGTCGATCTTCGGAAGTTTGCGGTCAACAGCGAATTTATCACAGTTCTCACAGAGAGATCCGGTTACATCATAAGTATGATCGCAAGGCTCATTTTCTTTACCGAGGACAGTAATGTGATGATAAGCACCATACATAGCCGGACGCATCAGGTTAGCTGCGCAGGCATCTACACC
>ERZ773162.1720-NODE-1720-length-16401-cov-3.466475_pt1 | contig 16401 bp, 8 predicted proteins | sample MGYA00511113_ERZ773162 | MGnify/ENA primary metagenome ERZ773162 (study PRJEB29015, sample SAMEA2737807) | human gut metagenome | biome: human gut; feature: human-associated habitat; material: faeces | place: China | collected 2012 ... | reverse complement strand
CCGCCACCATTCTTTTATTTAGGTAATCTATTTACTTGATTTCATCCGGCCAGGGACAAGGTTTGCCTGTCGCTTTGAAAGTCGGTCGTTGTGCATCTACTTTTCTTAGAAAGTTGCCCAGCTCTTTAGAAAGTTTCTTCACGATGTCCGGATGCTGTGCACTAAGATCGTTGCTTTCTCCTATATCATCAGGTATGTTGAATAACTCTTTCTTTCCTGTTCCATAGTAATAAATCAATTTCCAGTCACCGTTTCGAACGGCACAATTAAAGTTGATTCCGGGACCGTCATTTCCCCAGTTGTTAGGCATATTCCAGAAAAGACTCCGACCCTTAGCTGGGTTGCCTGTCTGTTTCAGCAGAGGGATGAAACTGATACCGTCTAGCGGCTGAACTGTCTGGTAGTTCTTGACACCTGCCATTTCAAGAATAGTAGGGTAGAAGTCTTCTATCAACAAGTAGTTGTTGCATTTGCTTCCCGGAGCTACTACTCCCGGCCAGCTGATAATCATCGGTTCGCGGATACCGCCTTCATAAGTAGAACCTTTACCACTGTTCAATGGATAATTCTGTGTATGCAGCTTGCCGTCACGCCATCCGGATTCGGATGCAAGTCCTCCGTTATCACTCATAAAAATGATAATAGTGTTGTTGGCTTCTCCATTTTTTTCCAGCCAGTTCATTAAATCACCTAAACTTTTATCCATTCCTTCAATCAGTGTGGCGTAAGCAGCTTCATGGTCTGTCATTCCTTTTTTCTTGTACTTTTCATAGAAGCGCATATCTTTGTTCAAAGGAATGTGGATGGCATATTGCGACATATACAAATAGAAAGGCTGATTATACTTTTTCGCTTTATCCAGTGCTTTAATGGCTTCCAACGTCAATGCTTCAGTTACAAATGTTTCCGTTCCCCAATATTTCTCTAATCCGGGAACAGACATCAGTGATACCGCTTTTCCGTCTTTGGTATGTCCGTAATTCTCTTCTCCCAGGTAACTGGCAAGTCCACCAGCCGCATGTCCGGCAATATTTACCTCGAATCCCCAATGATGCGGATCTTCCCCTGGAGTATCTATCGCTCCGAAATGGGCTTTTCCACAATGTATAGTATGATAACCGCTGTTCTTTAGCAGTTGCACGAAGGAGGTTCCTACGAAAGTATGATTAGTGCCGGACACTTGACTTACTCCATTGTAATTCCAGTCAGGGACTGCCAGAATGCTATCTTTACGGTCTGTCATTGTATTCTTTTGCAGCGTCCAGTTAGTGACTCGATGGCGTGCGGCGTTTGTTCCGGTGATGAGGCTGCACCGGGTAGGAGAACTGATACTGTTGGCATACGCTTGAGTAAACATCATTCCCTGTTTGGCTAACCGCTCCATATTGGGAGTCTCGTACAATTCGTTATAGTGTGTTTTCTGTGTCCAGAATGGGAGTGAAGTATCCTGCCATCCCATATCGTCTACCATAAAGAGAATGATATTCGGACGTTTGTCCGCGCGTTCTATTTGCATATTGCTTTGTGCTTGCAGATTGGTTGCAGCGAGTGGCACAAATGCAAGGGGTAATAATGTTTTTTTATTCATGGGGGTCATTTTTTAGTGCTATCTTTATGCATTCTTGACTGTTTAATTATTGAAACTTGTTTATTCAACAGAATATGCACTGAAATTGATAATATCCGGTGGTGCAATAGATTCGGTTATGGTCAGTTTCAATGCATTTGTTTCTATCGGAGCGAATTTCTCAATGCGTTTGTGCCCTACTGACTCACCTTGGCAGACGGTTTTCCACTTGCCGTCTACTCTGGCTTCTATCTTATACTGTCGGATACGTTCTCCTTTCTTTATATTTTCTTGAATGATGCAATAGTTAATTGGTTGCTTTTGCTTCATCTCCAGAAGTAAACTTTTCTTTTGTCCTGAAGTGTACGCTATCGGGGAAGAGAAATGTCGGTTGATTTCATTCCCAAACTCTTTGAGACGTTCAACGTCTCCCGGCGGAATTAGTCCGGTAGGATCGGGAGTCAGACCAAGGATCAGTGTGGCATTTCGTCCGACAGATTTTTCGTACATGGTCATAAGTGTAGTCAGGGGATAAATGTTATCATCGTCGTCCGGTTCCCAGAACCATTCATGACGCCCGTTAGCTCCACGCAGTGGAGAATCAGCCATAGCAGGCACCCAGTATTTACCATCTTTATCACCATGTTTGAGTAGCAGGTTGTGGTCGCGTGCCGGTTCGGTGGCATTACTGTGGCTATACGGATAAGGAAAAGTAGACCAGCAGGGGTATTCTACTGTGCCTGTTTCGGAACCACCCCAACGGAAGTCTGCACGATCAACGTTGTGATAGAAGAGACATTCAGGCTGGTATTTGTTGACGATGGGTTCTACATCCGGACCGTCACCATGTGGATCATCAGCTCCTCCGTCAAACCATATCATATATAGGTCTCCGTAGCGGGTGCAAAGTTCTGTAACCATCTTTTCACAATACTTTTTATACCATATCTGGCGATTACGGGCAAATTCGTCTTCGCCTTCTGCCTTAAAATTGTGGATACCTAATAATGAATTCCAGCGGATTCCTATATAAATCCCTGGTTGTAATCCGTACTTGCGACAGGAGTTGACGAAGTCGTGTACAATGTCCCCTTTTCCATCACGCCATTTTACAGCTTTCAGGCAGTAAGGATTGATGTCACTTTGCCAAAGTCCGAAGCCTGTTTCGTGAGTGGCTGTCAGTACGGCGAACTTACATCCCGCCGCTTTGGCTGCTTCCACCCATTGGTCGGTATTCAGCTTGGTGGGGTTAAAAATGTTATAATCTTCTATGGGGCTGATGCGGTTGTTACCCTGTCCATAACGGATGCCGTCAAATACGTGAAGGTCGTAATGGAATACAGCTCCCAGTTCAGCTTCATGCCATTTTAGCTGGTGAGGCTTGGGGACAGGGATAATCTGTTCTTGTGCAAAAATATAGATTGAACAAACGATCAATAGAAAAAAAAAGTATAGCTTCTTCATATAGTCATTTATTGTATGGTCAGATAATTGGTAAATGAATCATTAGTCTGGTTTAACCATGTTTTTAATTGTTTGTAGAATTGCCCGACTTGCTTGGGGGAGCGCCGGGCTATATTATGGATTTGATAAGGGTCGTTTGACCGGTCATAAAGAACTGTTTCGTCTATTTTTCCATTTGTAGCATGGACTACAAAAGTATATCTGGCAGTACGTAACCCACGATAACCGGTAGAGTGGTTGTCATACTGTACAAAATAATAAGGTTGTACGATATCTTTGGGAGTTTTGCCGAGAATCTCCTGAGATAGGTCGAATGTTTGCACGGTTTCGGGAATTTCTTTCTGAAATCCCATCATGGATAGAAGTGACGGATACAAGTCGGCAAAAGCAATCATCAGTTGTTTGTCTTTGCGTGGCTTTATTTTTTCAGGCCACGAGATAATCATAGGGATACGCATTGATTCTTCGTAAAAGATATCTTTTCCCGGTTGATTATGAGCACCCATACAAATACCATGATCGGAAGTGAAAACAACGATTGTGTTTTCAAAAAGATCATTGGCTTTAAGTGCATTAATGATACGTCCTACGTTCTCGTCCACTCCGGTGATGCAGGCATAGTAATTGCGTATGTTGTTTCTGAAATAATCTCCCATTTCAGTTCCTTTAGCTGGTATATCCGGGCGGTTGTTGCATAAGGCTTCTACATCCATATCCTTATATATGGCTTTGTAGTTGTCAGGAACCAATTCGTAACCTGTGTGCGGTGGATTCATGGAAACTACTAAGGCAAAAGGATGATCGTTCGCTTTTTGTGCTTCGATGTATTCAATGGCTCTGTCTGCTTCATAGGCGGGTCCCCATTGGTTTACATAGTAGAAACTGTCACGCGGAGCTGTAGTGTTCCAATACATTGGTTTCAGATGATAATCGTAGGTACCGTAAGCTATCCAATGCTCGAAGCCATGACGGCGTTCGGGAGGACACCATTCGTTCCATGCTATTTTTCCCCGATTATTGTAGGTATCCACATAAGGTTTGTAAGGAGAATCCAAGTGCCATTTACCTATATAGCCGGTATGATAGTTCATGTCTTTCAGTACATCGCTCCAGCAACGGACCTCTTGTGGAAGTTCCACTCCATAAGGTGCAGTTTGTGAATTGCAGTTGCCTGTAACTTTGTTGTGAGGTGGATACATACCTGTCATCAACATGGCTCTTGCCGGAGATGAAACCGGATAACTGCTGATGGCGTTGGTAAATAGAACACCTTCGGAAGCAAGGTTATCCAGGCAAGGAGTTTTTACCGGTTCTTTACCAATGCAGCCAAGTGCGTCACCCCGATATTGATCTGCCATGATAAAAAGGAGGTTAGGGGTTGTTTGGGCAACAACAGGCAATGAGAATATAACTCCACTAACAAATCCTAAAGGGTAAATTATTTTTTGCATGGTAACATTTATAATGGATAAAGATACATATATTACTTCATATATTATGATAGGGAGGTAAAGTTATTTTGGTGAAAGAAAACTTTTCCTCCCTAGTGTTAATGCAAAGGCTGGTATTCTTTGCTGCTACCTGAAAACTTTCATATCTTCTAATCGCCTACAGGTAATGTACCGTCATTCTTAGTCCATCCCGGGTTTTGATAGATACTGGAAGTATCAAAATCACCGGAACCGGCTACTGTAGTGGTTAAACGGAACTCTCGGTTACTTATAGGATATAAATATTTAGCAGTGTTCCAATTAAGTCCGTTAAATCCTATATTAGCTTTATTCTTACGGTAAGGCAATAGGTATTTTCCTTCTGCATATTGGTCATTGCGTGATGAAACATTAGCTGTTTCTTCCGTAGTTCCATATTCAATCAATGTCATTTTCGCTAGTGTGGAAGCTGCATCTTCTGGTTGGGGATTTGTATATAGTTGGCTAATGCCTTCCCAGAAATTGCATCCCTGAATATGTACGTTCTGTACTTGGTCAAGAGCTCTCCAGCGTTTCAGGTCATTCATGCGATGTCCTTCAGCGGCCAATTCTATCCGACGTTCACGGCGGATATTGTACAATGTAGCATTCACTTGAGCTCCGGCAGAATAACTTCCCCAATCATTCTTTTCTTTTTCCATGATGGTATTATTGATCGTATTCTGATAATCTGTATCTACGTTGGCTCGACTGCGTAGTGCTTTCCAGTAAGTATCACAGTTACCTTGTAAATTTCCATGTAATTCATAATATGCTTCCAGATAATTCAGATAAGCTTCTGCGGCACGGAATATCGGGCATCCGGTATAAGATTCTTTGGTAGTCTGCATGCTGCCGGAAGTGTTTAATCCCTTGCGGAGGCAGTAGCCGGTAGCATTACCGTTTTCAACCTGTCCTTCGAAGATTGGTGCACGATAGAAATAACCCTGACCATCTTTTTTTATATACTCTATCAGGTTGGGACCGTCAGACAGGAGATCTCCGGTTTTCAGGATAGTCTGATCCATACGGGGATCTCTATTGGCGAATAAGTTTTTATAAGAATCGTCACCTTGAAAGTCTGAATTGTTGGCATAAATCGGCAAACCGTTTTTCATCAGGTAGGAATCTACCATTGAACGTGTGAAAGCAACATTTCCACCACCGTTACGTTGCAGATAACTGACTACAAAATGATAAGAAGTAGCCTCTGAATTCAAGCTGTATTTACGCCATAGCAATACTTCATTCATTCCACTCAAATCTACAGAGTTGAACATGGCAGCATAATCGTTATTTAATATAGGATGCGCTTTGGCTACGATATCAGCAGCTTCGACAGCTTGCTCCAAAAAGTATTTAATCTCAGAGTCAATGTTGATATTAAAATCTTTTAGATAATCCATATTTGCTCCGGGCCAACCGGGACCACCAGGAACAAATTCAGTACCTTTATGATATTTTTCCCAAGTTCCTTCAAATAAAGCTACGCGGCTTTTCACCAAGGCTGCACAATCCCTGTTCAGACGGTTGGTTACAGGAGCGGTAGGTAGCATATAGTTGTAAGCATTATCCAGGTCAGAGAGAATGAAACGGGCAACTTCGTTACGTGGACGGCGTTTAGATGCCTCGCGCACAGCATCATAATCATCGGTTACCACTTCTTTTAAAATAGGGAAATCACCTAAGTTTCGTAATGCCATAAAATAAATATAGGCACGGAAAAAGTAAACTTCACCGATATAGTGTTTGATATTAGCATCATTACCTGTAATCTCTCCATTCTCAAAGCGTTGAATGACGGTCTGCAAGAAATAATTGGTTGCACGAATCTTACGGAAGTATTGTCATCTCCGACATAGGACTGTCCTTTTACGAGCAATTTATTGGGAGTGTCGGCTGTTTGATTATCGGTTCCGTTGTCATCATCAAACAATCCCATGTTATAACTGCCTGACCCATGTGATGGAAGAATGTTTCCATATTCGCCGTTGTCTTCATTCTCACTGTCATTATAGAATTTAGCGGCATAGGCGGCTAAGTCTGACTCTGAATAGAGGTAGACTGTTGTACTCACACTCGTGATTGGTTCACAGTCCAGATAATCGTTGCATGAGGCAAATATGCCTGATGCAGCCATAAATGTATATAATAATATCTTTTTCATATGTGTTCTGATTGTTTAGAATGTTGCATTAATACCAAAAGAAATTGTACTCTGGAGTGGATATGTCTTACCTGAAAATTCTTCTTGGTAGACAGAATATGTCGTTTCCGGGTCGAATCCGCTAGGCAAACTGCTGATGGTCAATACATTTTCTGCGCTGACAAATACACGCAGATTCTGCATGCACAGCTTACTGATTAACTGTTTAGGTAATGTATATCCTATTTGGATATTTTTCAAACGTGCATAGGCTCCATTTTGCAGGTAGCGGCTCTGTACTTTTTGGTTCATATCTTTTCCCATGTAAATTCTGGGGAAATAGGCATCAGTATTGGGACCAAATACGGAATTTGTATTTTCCGGACGGTAATAATCCAAATGTTCTTTGAGGCCTGTTGATTGCCATTCACCACCGGAGAGTCCCCAAAACATGGCTCCTGTCAAAGCCAGATCACGTTTGGCTACTCCTTGCCAGAACATGCTGAAGTCTAATCCTTTCCATTCCAATCCCAAGTTAATACCGAAACGGAAACGTGGAGTGGAGTTACCGATAATTTTGCGGTCTCCCGGATCATCTACTGTATTGGCACCTTCATTGATAACGTTATCATTATTCAAGTCAGTATACATGATGTCACCTTCGCCCCAACCCGAACCCCAGGAAGGATTGTTCTTGGTTATCCATTCATCCATTTCTGCCTGGCTTTTGGCAATGCCATGGGTTACATATCCCCAGATTTCTCCTAATTCCTGTCCTTCGTAATAGGTCTTGATTGATTTGTCAGCATTGGGGTATTTGTCAACAAAAGAGCGGGAGTCAGCAATGTTGAAACCTACGTTATAGTTAACTTGTCCTATATGGTCACGCCATCCGATAGCCAATTCCCAACCTTTGGTGCGGAGATTGGTATTGTTGGTTTGTGGCATACCTGTTCCATAAATACCTGCTATTTCTGACGCAGGTCCTACCATATCAAGTGTTTTGCGGACAAAATAGTCGAAGTTAACAGTCAGACGATTGCGGAGCATACCCAGGTCGAAACCAACATTAAGTGATTTAACAGTTTCCCAGGTCAGTGAACTGCTGATTGTTCCGGGGACGCTTGCGATTGACGGTTTTGAATCTCCCATTAACCAGCTTCCGCCATTCACCTTGACAGTCTGCAGTAAATACATCGGATAATATGACTTGGTATTTTGATTACCTAATGTACCCCAGGAAAAACGTGGCTTTAATTGGTTGATAATATCTTTATCTACAGGGAAGAATTCTTCGGCAGCTATATTCCAGCCTAAAGAGAAAGATCCGAAGACTCCCCAACGGTCTTTACGCAGGAAACGTGAAGAACCGTCGTAGCGTAGATTTGCCGCAAAGAAATATTTGTTAGAGTAATCGTAGTTAATACGACCGAAAAAACCTGCTGTCGCCCATGAGTATGCGCTGGCTTCATTGATAACATCTTCTCCGGTAGCGGCACCGATTTCCGGAACGTTTTCAGATATCAGGTCCATACGTTTGACAGATAAATAACGGTTGTTGTATTTTTCCGTATTGACGCCGGCCATTACTTTAAACATGTGTTGGTTGATGGAAAAAGAATAATCTGAATATAAACTGGTAGTCAGATGATTGTCATTCGTCCAATGTTGCATGGCACCGGTTTGTCCTGCAGTGTAAGTTGAACCATAAGACAGCAGCAAAGGTTCATTTTCCACATTGTATTCATATACTTTGTTCAGATTTTGTTTCTTGAACTGGCTGATAAGGCGTAAACCTACATTGGCATAAATATTCCAGCCTTTCATAGGGTGAAACACCAGTTGACCTTGCAGATATACATTGTCATTGCTGGTTTTGGAACGACTGTCATTCGTCAATTGTGCTAATTTACCGTTACGCATATAGTGTCCGTTCGGGTCTTCAAATGGCATGGTAGGCCACATGCGTACAATGTCATGATAAAGCAGACCATCCAAGTCTGTATAGAATGGATTGTCGAGATTGGTGTGCACATATTTGGTATTCACTTCAATGTCCAGCCATTTGTACGGTTGTGCGTTGAACTTAGCGTTTGTGGAGATACGGTCATAAGTATCTTCTCCGAAACGTAAATTTCCGTCTTGATTTAAATAGTTGGTTGAAACATAATATTGGCTTTTGTCTGTACCACCACTTATATTCAGATTATGTTCATGTGCCCATGACCATTTATATTGTTTTTTATACCAGTTTACATTGTCATTCGCTTTTTCATGAAACTGCCAGTTACCGTTAGAATTGGCAATAGTGCTGGTATTGATTTCTCCATTCATGTACTTCTGGATACGATCCATTGTGTCGTCGTCAAAAATCGGATTGGCAGCACCTGAATTAGCATTACCTTCATTGAAATAGTTTGCAAACTGCCATGAGTTCATTAAGTCGGGCAAATGGTTGGGACCGTAGTAACGTGCATTTCCGGAGTAAGTGACATTTATTTTACCGGCTTTTCCTTTTTTGGTTGTGATTAAGATCACACCAAAAGCGGCACGAGAACCGTAGATAGAACTTGATGCAGCATCTTTTAAAACAGAAATTGATTCTACATCGTCAGGATTCAGATTATTCATATTCCCTTCGATTCCATCGATTAATACTAAAGTTGCTGCATTGGAGCCTTGTGATATAGTACCGGTACCACGAATGTTGATGTCCAGTGTTTGTCCTAATTCACCACCACGGCTGCCGACGGAAAGATTTAAACCGGGGACTGTACCTTGCAGTGATTGTCCCAAGTTTGTTACCGGACGTGAATCCAGCATTTTTGTGTCTACGGTGGCTACTGCATCGGTCAGATTGGCTTTTCTCTGGGTACCAAATCCTACTACAACCACTTCATCCAATGTCTGTGTATCTTCATCCAAAGAAACAGCATATTGCTTTTCAGAAGTGATCTTAATCTCTTTAGTCTGGTAACCTATATAAGATATAACCAGAGTTTTTCCTACTTGAACATTGGAAACTGCAAATTTACCATCGAAATCAGTAATTGTACCATTGGTACTTCCTTTTACGATTACGCTGGCACCAATGATGGGTTCATTGAGCTTTTTGTCAGTCACCGTGCCTTTAATGTTGATTTGCTGTGCATACATGAAATTAATGCTAAGCAATAACATGATGAGTAATGATTTAAGTCTTCTCATTGCATTTTATTTAAAGTTAAACATAAGGTTGTATACTGCAAAAGTACGCGGATTGGGATTTTGGGGGTATGCATGTTCTTCTCATTTAGCATACATGTTTAATTCAAATATTATTTCTTTATAACTTTTTTTCGTGCTTTCGGATATATTTAGTTTATTTGCATCAAAACGAAAAATAATGAAGTGCTTAAATCTAATTCTTCTTATTCTGATTGTGAGTAGTTGTCCGATAAGTCTTATTCATGCTTTTTTTGATAAAGACATTCGTTTGCTGACCATGCAAGATGGTTTGGCCGATAATACAATCACTTCTATATATAAGGATGATGATGGATTTATGTGGTTTGGAACAAGTAATGGGATAAGCCGTTATGACGGTAGGACGGTCCGGAATTTCAAACCAGCAGAAAGCTATCTTCCAAATTCTGTTATCGTACGATTGTCGCATGATTATTTGGGAATCGTTTCTAATGGAACTTTTCATTTTTTCAACCGGAAAATGGAATCTTTCATTCCTGTCTTTTCCGGTTCCAATATGGAGAAGCTTACTTTAGATCGAATATTGCCTGCTGACGAATCTTCTTTTTGGGGAATATCTGGGAATAAATTACTATTGTGTCAATGGGAGGAACAAACAGAACCGGAAAGACGTACATTGACTATTCGTATCAGGCTGCAAAAAGAATACAATTTATTGTCAAAGGATGGTGGCTCCTTTAGTACTATCTGTTATGATGGGGAGAATAAGAATAGAATCTGGTTGGCAACTAATAAAGGCTATCTGTGTCTATTCTGTGTGGATACTTCGGAGGTGTGTCAAAAAGTTTTGCTGGATAGTGGAGGGGCATTACATATAACTTCTGCTTTAAGCAGACAAGGTATTGTCTGGATTTCAACTTTGGCTAGAGGAATTATTCGTTATCATACACGCACAGGTCTTGTTGACTGTATTTCTTATGGTGGAGTGGGAAAAGAAAATCTTCTCTCCCATACGGATGTTTATGAAACTATATACATCGGAAATAATCGTTATTTAGCGGCAACATGGAGTGGCTATACCTTACTGATGCCGGATGGAGAAAATGGGGAAGAGATGACTTCTGAAATATATAACTACACATATACACAAATTCACCGGAATCTTGAGACGAGGTTGATTTCTGCCTATTATGACCCGAATGGTGTTTTATGGATAGGTACCAATGGCGGTGGAGTGATGTACTCGGACTTGAGGTCGCAATTTTATAACCGTTATTATCAGAATAGACATAATGAAATATGTAGTGTACTCATGGATGATGAGCGACATATATGGTTAGCTACTTTTCACAAAGGGATAATGCGGAGTGATATGCCGTATGTTCAAGGTAAGAAACTGACCTTTTCTGGGGTAGATACAAAAAAAGAAAAGTCGGAAGAAACAGTATTATGTGCTTTGAAAGATTCTGCCGGAAATCTTTGGTTTGGAAATAGGAATGGTATGCTGACTGTTTATAACACTAAATCCGGTAGGTTTACAACCCAGCCTTTGTTGATAAAGGGAAGTGTTAGCAAATCTCCTGTATGGGCTTTGTATATGGATGAAAAAGGCCGGTTCTGGATTGGTACGGAACAAGGGCTTCTTTTATATGATCCTCAAATAGGGACATGTGTAAAATTGCCGGTGGAGCGGTGTCTAAATGAGAAAGGTTCTCTTTGGGTGCGTGCCATTACCAGAACCAGAGATGGGGCAATATGGCTGGGAACAAGTGAGCAGGGAGTATGCAGAATTACAGAGTTAGCTTCCGGTGATATAACGGCAAAAAAAGGTTATGAACCTAATATAAACCTTGATTATCATTCGGTGCGTTCTTTATTGGCATCTTCAGATGGAAATTTATATATCGGCTATGTGGATGGATTTGCTGTTCTTTCGCCTTCTCAAGATACAATCAGCGAATTTTATACTACTAATAATGGATTGTGTAGTAACTTTGTCGGATGTATAGTGGAAGATGGTAAGGGGCGCATCTGGCTGGGCAGTAATTCAGGAATATCACGTTATAGTCGTCATCAACATCTTTTTTATAATTATTATATAGCAGGAAGTAACCGTTCTGCTATATTCAGTTGTAATACGTTGTTTTTTGGAAATAATCAGAGTCTGACTTATTTTGATCCGGATGAAATAGATGCTTATCCGAACAACGAACGGGTTTTGATTACCGGTTTGGAGGTCGACAATCGCTCCGTTGAGATCGGAGAAACGATAAATAACCAAATTGTGCTCGACAAAATGATTTCTTATACAGATCAGGTAATATTGAATAATGATAATCGGGACTTTTCTCTAGTGTTCAATAATCTATCTTATTCAAACGAACAGCAGAAATATCACTACCGGCTTTTACCCTATCAAGAGGGCTGGCTAATATCTGACGATGGAGAAAAAGCGTCATATACCAATTTATCTGCCGGAGATTATATCTTTGAAGTGAGGAGTATTTATCCGGATGGAAAGACTGGTCCTGTAACTTCTTTGAAAATCGTTATTCTTCCTCATTGGAGTAACACTTTAATCTTCCGCATTTGCATATTTTTGTTGGTATTGGGTGGGATAATTTATTGTATACGGTTGATAAAAATGCGCCAAAAGCGTTTGGAACGCGAAATGCAGATGAAACATGAGTTGTTGACCGTCAATATGGAACGTGAGAAAGAACACCAGATACGTATGGAACGTGAAAACTTTTTCACGGGTGCTGCCCACGAGCTACGTACTCCACTAACTTTGATTCTTGCCCCTTTGCAGGAACTGATGAAACAATATAACCCGTTAGAGCCTTTTTATAAGAAGCTGCAAGTAATGTATAAAAATGCAACTTCGTTGCACACCCTGGTCGATCATTTGCTATACGTGCAGAAGATAGAAGCGGGAATGGTAAAACTTCAGTTATCTGAAATTGATATAGTTCAATTGATAAAGACCGCGTCAGATTCTTACTGCCAAATGGCAGAAATCAAAGGCTTGCATTTTGAGATAACCTTGCCGGAAAATAAATTGATGGTTTGGATAGACGAAGCAAAGATCTTCTCAGCAGTTCAGAATCTCTTATCAAATGCATTTAAATACACATCTCCGGGCGGGAGTATTTTGTTGTCCGTTTCACATACGATAAAGGACGGACAAGGATATTGTCAAATCGCTGTTTCAGACACAGGTAAAGGTATTTCCGAAGAACTGCAAAAACATGTTTTTGAATCTTTCATAATAGGAGACAATCTTCCTGAATTTTCTACAAAGGTGGGGATCGGTTTACATATTGTCAAGCATATGATGGATTTACATCATGGCATGGTTACATTACAAAGTGTACCGGGTGAAGGAAGCACATTTGTACTGTATATTCCTGAGGGAAAAGCACATTTTGCAAAAGATGATTATGAATTGCCGGAACCTCATTTGAAAACAACGAAACAAGGACATGAAAAAGAACTTCCGGTTTTGCTATATGGAGAAGACACACAGGAAGTTATGACTAAAAAGAGTTTGTTGGTCATAGAAGATAATGAAGATGTACGTGAATATATATGTAGTTTGTTTAGCTCCAGGTACCAATTATATGAAGCTGTCGACGGGGAAGAAGGTGTACGAATGGCGAAAGAGAAACTTCCCGATTTGATTATTTCGGACGTGATGATGCCTGTAAAAGACGGATTTACTTGTTGTCAGGAGATTCGTTCACAACAAGAGACGGCACATATTCCTATCCTTATGCTCACGGCTAAGGCGGAAGATGCTGATATATTGGAAGGTTCACATAGTGGTGCGGATGATTATATGATGAAACCTTTTAATCCCGAAATTTTGAAGGCGAAAGTCGACAATCTGATTTTACAGCGTGAGCGATTGAAACGGATTTATACTAAAGCATTGATGCTGAAGCAAAAATCGGAAGAAGGAGAACAAGAAGATGACTTTCTGTTACAGCTCATTCATGTGATAGAGTTGAATATCTCTAATGAGAACTTCAACGTTAAAATGCTGGCAGAACAGATGAATATGAGCCAGCCTACCTTATATCGTAAGGTGAAGCAGCGCAGTGACTTATCCATAATAGATATGATTCGCAGTATTCGCATCAGTAAAGCTGCTGCACTAATTCTGGAGAACCGATACTCTATTCAGGAGATAACAGAACTGGTTGGTTATTCGGATACCCGCACTCTCCGCAAGCATTTTACGGAACATTTTGGGGTATCTCCTTCTAAATATATGGGAGAAATATAGATATTTTATCACCTAAAACTAGCGAAAAGAAGAAAGGTAGTACAACCATTATCAGGGAAGTGCAAAAAGGAATCATTTCTCACTACTATGAGAATAAATACTCATAGTAATGAGAACTTTTTCTCATCGCATTGAGAAAATTTTCTCATAGGCATGAGAACACTTGAGAAAATGCAAGAACGTAACTTGTTACAAATCAATATTGTATAATTTCAATTTATTATATAAAGTCTTCCGATCAATATTCAGTAATTGCGCTGCTTTACTCTTATTGTTTCCTGTTTGGCGTAGTGCCTCCAAAATATGCTCTTTTTCAGTCTCTTCATTGCGTAATGCAATGCTCGTATTGCTGGATGCAGGAGTTTCTAAAAGCTCGGTCCCCAATTCCAATAGAGTAATGAAACTGCCTTGTGCCAATAAAGTTGCTCTTTTGACGATGTTCTTCATTTGGCGCAAATTTCCCGGCCAATGATAATTCATTAAAGCTTGCGATGCTTTTGCATCGAAACCAATCAGGTGTTTATCCAGTTCCTTGTTTGCCTGATCGAGGAAGAAATTGGCAAAGAGCAGAATATCTTCTTTCCGTTCTTTCAGATCGGGCATCCGGAGAGTAAATTCATTGATGCGATGATAAAGGTCTTCACGGAAAGTACCTTTTTCAATGGCTTGTTCCAGATTCTCATTGGTGGCAGATACCAGACGAATATCTACCGATATCTCCTGTGTAGAACCTACCGGACGTATTTTTCTCTCTTGCAAGGCACGAAGCAGTTGTATCTGCACTTCATAACTAAGGTTTCCGATCTCATCCAGAAAGATAGTACCACCGTTGGCTGCAACGAAAGCCCCCGTTTTATCTGTCAGAGCACCTGTAAACGAACCTTTCACATGACCGAAAAATTCGGAAGCAGCCAGTTCTTTGGGGATAGAACCACAATCTACGGCAATAAACGGTTTATCGTTTCGTTTGCTAAGTTGATGAATACGGTGCGCCACATACTCTTTTCCTGTTCCGCTGGAACCGTTGATAAGTACGGACATATTGGTCGGAGCTACCAGACCTACATAATTGTAGAGCTGTTTGGCTGCATCACTTTCTCCTTCCAGATAAGCACGATGATTTTCTGTTGAATCTTTAGATGAAGTAGAAGCACCTTTTTTAGAAGAAGATTTAGCAACGTTATGAGTAGCAGGACTCTTTTCAGACTGCAGACATTCAGAAATTTTCTTCAGTAATTCTTCCGGATTTACCGGTTTGGCTATATAATCACGTGCTCCCAGTTTCATTGCCTGTACGGCGGATTGTATATCCGCATAGCCAGTCATGATGATTAAAGGAATGTCCATGCCTTGTTCATTCATCCATTTCAGCAGATCGATACCTTCGTGGTCGGGTAGTCGCAGGTCTGATAAAATCAGATCGACGTTTTGGCTTTCGATATGTTTTCGGGCGCGGGCAATATTACTCACTGATGATACTTCAAAGCCCTTTTTGCCTAGCCAGGTTTTTAGCATCATTCCAAAAGTGATATCATCTTCAACGATCAATATGGAGCTCATCATGTCAGGTTTTGATTCTTTTAAGTCACAAAGGTAAGAGGATTTAGGCGAAAGTGGTATATTTGCAAACTTAAATTAAATAAAAGCGTTATGAAAAAGATTACATTGATATTATTAACTATATCGTTTTGCGGACTTACTGCCTGCAAAACCGGAACAAAAAAAGGAGGAGACATGGATAAAGAAACGTTGGTAAAGATTGAAACAACTGTAGGAGATATCGAGGTGAAACTATATAATGAGACACCGAAACATCGTGATAATTTTATCAAACTGGTGAAGGACGGTGTTTATGAAGGCACACTGTTTCATCGTGTTATCAAAGATTTTATGATTCAGGCTGGTGACCCGGACTCAAAGAATGCACCGAAAGGAAAAATGCTGGGTACGGGAGATGTAGGTTATACTGTTCCCGCTGAATTTGTATATCCTAAATATTTCCATAAGAAAGGTGCCCTGTCCGCTGCCCGTCAGGGAGATAATGTGAACCCGAAGAAAGAATCTTCCGGTTGTCAGTTCTATATCGTGACAGGTAAGGTGTTCAATGACTCTACCTTGCTGGGTATGGAAAGCCAGATGAATGAGAATAAGATTAATGTTATTTTCAATACGCTGGCACAGAAACACATGAAGGAAATTTATAAGATGCGAAAAGCAAATGACGAAAACGGTCTTTATGATTTGCAGGAAAAGTTGTTTGCAGAGGCACAGGAAATGG
>ERZ773162.1681-NODE-1681-length-16837-cov-3.267668_pt1 | contig 16837 bp, 17 predicted proteins | sample MGYA00511113_ERZ773162 | MGnify/ENA primary metagenome ERZ773162 (study PRJEB29015, sample SAMEA2737807) | human gut metagenome | biome: human gut; feature: human-associated habitat; material: faeces | place: China | collected 2012 ... | reverse complement strand
ATCATCTTCTTGAACGTGTGTCCCGAACGACGTTCGAGTTTTTCGAGATACCGCATGGTGCTTTCGCTGGTGAAAAGTTTGATTTGCAGCTGAATTTTATCATTATCGACCGTTACAAAGATGCGGTCGATATATTTTTGCACAAAGTCGCGGCCCATGAGCCCGTTCACCGCATCGTCGCGAGCGGCCTGTAAAACACGGCGGATTTCCGCGATGTGTGCGTTGAGGTCGGCGCGGGAGGTCCGGGCGGCCTCCAATTCTTCGAGACAGAGAGTGCACTCGTCGATCTCATTGTCGCACTGACGGTTCATCTTGAGAAAATCCGCATCCGTGATCTGACCGGTGACGTTGTACTCGAGCAGCTTGCTCTTTTTCTTTTCAGCGAGCTCGCGCCTGGTACGCTGCGTGTCGATCTCCTGCGCAAGGTCGGTATCGTCCTGACTGATCGCACGGTACATTTCGATATAGCGCTCGATCAGTTCATCGGCATTGACGTCCGCTTCCTTGAACACGTCCATCAAAACCGGCTTGAGTTCCTGCTCGTACAGCGGCAGGGAAGGGCAGGAGTCCTTTCCGTTTTTGATCTTGCCGGAGCAGACCCACTTGCTGTTGACGCTGCCTTTCCGGTCTTTGGCATCGCGTCGGTAGTAGGCCGCGCCGCAGTGCGTGCAGTACAGCTTGCCGGTCAACAGATTGTCGTGATTGCAAAGATTCTGCCGCCGCTTGACATCCTTGCTGCGGCGGGTGAGGACAGCGTTTGCTGCGTCCCACAGCTCCTCGGATACGATGGCAGGTACGATTTCACCGCTCTCATCCTTGAACATCACCCACTCCTCAGGCGGGAGAAACTTCTGCTTTTTAGTGAACATATCCACGATGCGCACTTTGTTGCCGACATAATAGCCCTTGTACTTCGGGTTGGAAATCATGCCGGACATGGTCGTGTGGGCGATTTTTCTGCCGTTATGGTTGCGGTAGCCTTTTTCCCAGAACAGGTTTTCGATCTGCTTCATGCTGTAATGGTCAGTAGCGTACAGCTCGAACAGCTCGCGCACCATGGGCGCCTCGTTTTCGTCAATGACAAGGCGCCTGCTGTCCTTTCGATAGCCGAAAATGCGGCTGTTGCCGAGAACAACATTGTTTTTTATCGCCTGCTGGTGGCCGAACTTGACGCGGCTGGACAGCTTGCGCAGCTCGTCCTGCGCAATGCCGGACATGATGGTGAGGCGCAGCTCGGAGTCCTCGTCGAACGTGTTGATGTTGTCGTTCTGGAAAAAAACGCCGACGCCTGCGGAAAGCAGCTCGCGCGTGTAGCAGATACTGTCGAGTGTATTTCGGGCGAAACGGGTGATCTCCTTGGTGAGGATGAGGTCAAATTTGTCGTCCTTCGCGTCCTGCACCATGCGCTGAAAGTTGTCGCGCTTGCGCGTGGTCATGCCGGAAAGACCCTCGTCAATGTAGCCGTCGATGAACGTCCATGCCGGGTTGCGCGTGATATAGTCGCGGTAGTAGCTGATCTGGTTGTCGAGCGAGTTGAGCTGCTCGTCGCTGTCGGTCGAAACACGCGCGTAAAACGTTACGCGCAGAGCAATGTCGCTGAGCCGCGTTGTGCGCAGCTTTTGCCGTATCGTAAAGATGTCCATAAGCCACACCTCAAAAGTTCATTGTATCATGATTAGTATATCATGACAAGTGCGCAAATACAAGAGAAACGGATCGAGAAAGCACGGATCTTCATATGTATGAAGGCAAACCCTGTCGTGCGGTGGCGACGCAGTGCATTGAAGTGGGAGTGGATCTGGACTTCAAAACGGTATATCGTGCTCTGGCGCCTTTGGACGCCATCATTCAGGCGGCCGGACGGTGCAACCGCAACGGACGTGACCGGATGGGACGAGCAATCGTATTTTGCCCTGAGGATAGCCGAAGGCTATACCCGGATGACTGCTATAACAATGCTGCCGTTACCGTGCAGGAAATGTCGCCGTCTTTTTTATTCATGATCCGGATAATATTCGGGAGTATTATCAGCGGCTGTTCGATGGGAGTACAGACAAGAAAGCATTGACAGAGGGGATTGATGCCCGGTCTTTTGAGCAAACAGCGGCACAGTATAAGCTGATTGACAATACCGGTGTGCAGATTATTGTCCCCTATGCGGAGAAACGCGAATTGCATAAGAGTATATCGAAGCAGCATCTATTACCTTGATCTGCTTTGACAAAAATCTGGATATCTATGCGGAAGAAATTCCGGTTGCCCGCAGAAGCAGAGCTCGGTTCGATGGGCAGACGGCGGGAAGCTGCGTGTACCTGCTCCGTCCGCAATATGAAGAATACTATTCTGCGGAGATGGGACTTCATTTACCGCAGGGAGAAGAATTTGACGGTATATGGTAAGGATAGCACGTTGAGTCTCCGCTTTATTGGACACTCAACGTGTTATTATTTTACAGATAAAATAGATGGAGAGCCTGAAAAATATAGATGACATAATTTTGCTGTTCTATCCGTCAAACGACGCGGAGCACGCAAATCATGGAGGTGAATTGTATTTGAAAGAAATTGTAATCGAGGTGTGGGGAGACCTTGCATGCTTCACGATGCCGTATGCAAAGGGTGAAAGATTAACCTATCCGTTCCCGACTCCATCTGCCGCAAGAGGGATTCTTTCAGCGATTTATTCAAAGCCGAAAGAGTTTCGCTGGCAGATCAATCGTATTGAAGTGCTGAACCCCATCCGTTATATCAGTTTTAAATCGTACTGGTTACTGCGCCGAACAACACCGGCATTAAGACGATTGATGATCTTGGCGGTAAGAAGGTTCCGGCAGGCGCAGGTCGCGTCAATGCGCAGTTTATGGAGAGCTATAATAAGGAGCACGCAGACAACCCGATCGACATCCAGTACACCGATGCAGATGCTTCCGCGGCGTTGATCGATCTGTATAACGGCTGCTACGATGACATTATGAACCTTTTTAAGCCATCTGCGATTTGGGAGGGCATCGTCCGCATCGTTCCGAATATTCCGCAAACGCTCGAGATCGCAGCGGCTGCGGCTGTGATCGGTATTGTACTGGGCTTTCTGCTGGCTTTGTGCCGCATTAAAAAATTCCCGGTGCTCAGTCAGTTCGCTACGCTGTACATCTCGTTTATGCGCGGCACGCCGCTGCTCGTGCAGCTGTTTCTGTCGTACTACGGCAGACCGGCGGCCAGACCATGCGCCGCATCATTCTGCCGCAGGCAATGATCGTTGCCATCCCAAACCCCGGCAACAGCCTCATCAGCCTGCTCAAGTCTACCTCGCTCGCGTTTACCATCGGCGTGATGGACATGCTGGGCAAGGCAAAGGTCGTCGCGGGCAACAATATGCGCTATTTTGAGGTATATATCGGTCTGGCGCTTCTGTACTGGCCGATGTGCATCCTGATCGAGTTCGCCGTACACAAGCTGGAAAAACGTTTCAATTTTCTACAATCTCGGCAGCCTGCTCATGGAGTTTGAGGCGGGCGAGTCCATCATTGCCCCGGAAATGTACGAGGCGTATGGCTATGGTGCGGACAGCCGTCCGTCCGATCTGCATTCCAATCGTGCTAAGGACAAAAACGGCAGCTTCATCGGTTTTAACGCAGAGCGCCGATTCTCGGAGAACTGCCTGCTCCAGATCGACAGGAATGAGGATGGCAGCGTAACGTATGGCCTTATTCCGATCGATTTGACCATGGAGAACGAGCGTGCGCTGGAGCGCGGCCTGCCGAAAATCGCATCCATCGAAGTGGCTGAGCTGATTATAGAGCATATGACGGCATACAGCGCACTGTATGGCACGAAGCTGACTTACAATAAGGAAAGCGGTCTCATCTGCATCGCTTAATCTGAGGACAGCACGATGCTGTATAAAAACGAAATTGCTGAACAAGTAAAGCAAAAGAGGGTATCCAAACGGATACCCTCTGGTTTTTGTGTAAATTCGCAATGCGGGCTTGCCTGCTGCGCGCCTTGCAACACTGTTCTCATGCCTTTAGGCGGGGAATCACGCGCAATACACAAGATAAGGAAAATAGAGGATCAATGCAAGACCGCTGCCGATAATAGTGAACGGCGTATCCCAAGAGCCTCCTGACGTATATGAATGCCGAGAGTTTATTCTGTGGGACGAATGGCTTGCGGGGGATTTGTGCATTTCATCAAAGGCCTGCTTGCAGTGCACATATCCGTCGATGCCTTTACCGTAAAATCCGTAATCCTCCTTGATAATCTGACTTGTGTTTGCTTGCCTTTGGCATTATAATAGCGCTGTAGAGAGAATTTGTAAAGTAAGTATAATAATATGCGGTAGTTACTAAAAAGAAACTAATAGGAGACTGTCATGGAAGATAGAGAAATCAAAATGCTGCCGGCCTGCCCGGTGGAGACTACGCTGACGCTCATCAGCGATAAGTGGAAGGTACTCATTCTGCGAGACCTGATGACGGGAACGAAGCGGTTCGGAGAGCTGAAAAAGTCGATTGGCCACGTTTCTCAAAAGGTACTGACAACGCAACTCCGTCAGATGGAGGCGAGCGGCCTGCTCAGTCGAAAGGTCTACGCAGAGGTTCCGCCGCGCGTGGAATATACGCTGACAGAACTGGGATGCAGTCTGAAGCCTGTTATGGATGCCATGTGGGAGTGGGGAGCAGGGTATCAGAAACGACAGAAGGCGGAAGGTCTAGTGCTGACAGACAACTGAACATCGCATCGCTAAATAAGAACATCGCATCAGAGGCAGTATCGGGATAGCTGAGGAGACTTCTGCCGCGTGAGAAGAACCGATTATCATGGATATAAGACCCGCTCGTTTCGGATTCAGACGAGCGGGTCTTGTGCATAAAAATTCACCTGCGTGGAAAACTGAAATGAAAGCACCTGGGAATATATATTAGAAAGCCCAGAAAGGAGAGTTTTTATGCAGGGTACAGAGCAAATGAAAAAACGGATGGCAGAAATGATCTGGCTTCAGTACTTCAACGAGAAGCTGTTTGAGCAGAAGAAGATCGATGAGACTGCCAGAAACAAACTCCGGCTGGCAATCTTGGCCGACGGACGAAAGGCATAGAAGAGTGCTTCGGCACTCGGTTGAGACTGTCGAAAAACTCCGTTTTCCGACAATCTGTGTTTTGACTTCGCAAAACACGGACGTCCGAAGGTTCTCATACGGAAACTTTCTCCCTCTGGACTTGTTCGTCAGAATTCACAAATATTCGTTCCGTTTCTATTGTTTCCTACAAAGTTAATCCTCCTGAGCAGATTTGTCTTGTCATTCATTAAGTCAGGATATATTATCGGAATATAGTAATATTTCTATTCGTTTCCTGCACAAATGATTCTAAAATCATAAATATTAGAAAGAGGAGGTCTTCCTTATGAGAAAACTCCGGCATTTTATTGCACTCGTCTTGACCGTGTCTTTACTATGTTATGTTCTCATTCCGATAAAGGCCTCCGCTTATCATGATACACAGGGGCACTGGGCCTCGACCGCGATTGAACGCTGGACGAAATACGGCGTTGTACAGGGCGATGGAACCTCTTTTCGTCCGGATGCCCGGATTTCCAGTGGAGAAATTGCAGCCATTCTTTCCAGAGTCCTGGATTTTAATACATTCAGCACAGAAAACGATGCATTCTGGTACGATCCATACATCAGGAAATGTGTATCCGAGCGCATTTCAATTCCTCAAGATCGAACTTGTATTTCACGGCAGGATGCAATGATTGCGCTGTCGCAGGCTCTGAGCGTTGCTGAATCCGATCGGTCGGCGCTTTCCTTATATTCAGATGCCGACCGAGTAAGTGATGACGCGGTTTCCTATGTTGCCGGACTGATCTCCTCCGGCATCGTGAACGGAATTACTCCCACTCTGATTGCGCCGGAGAAATCCGTCACCCGTGCCGAACTGCTTACGATGCTCGACCGAGCCATTATCCAGGTCATCTCATCACCCGGAACTTATGAGCTTGCTGCTCAAGACGGGATCATACTGATTTCGTCCGGAGATGTGATCGTATCCGGCAAAACACCGGCAGCGATCCTCATTACAAGCGGTGCAGACGGCGGAGTGATTACTTTTCAAGATGCGTCCGTCACCGGACGCTTTACCGTGCGTGCCAATAACACCCTGATTGTTAACGATAATTCCGAGCTTCCGGAGATTGGATTTTTCGGATGGGGCAGCCGGTTGGAAGTGCTGCCGGTTGAAATCCCGCCCGTCCTGCCTGCTGTTTCCGGAAAACCAAAATACGAACCCGTATATAAGGCATTGAATGTCTCAGAGCCGCGAGACATAGACGGCGGTGTTTACAGCTATGTCATGATCGAAAGCGACCTCGGCGACGGAGAGGTCACGCTCAGAAATATTACTATCAATGATGATCTGCTTATTCAGGGAGGCGGATCAAATTCGATCCATCTCGTAAACTGTACGGTGAAGGGCAAGGTGAGGATGGAGAAAAGCGGCGGCGAGCCGCCCCGCCTTTGCTTATCCAACACGCCGATTTCCATGATTACAACCGCAAATCCTGCTATTATCGAAGCCGCAGATGCTGATTCCGTAATACAGAAGGTACAATCGCGCAGCGATCTCACGATACAGGGGGCAGAAACCGTAATCGAAAGTCTGACGATTGCCGACGCAGATCAGGAAGTCTCCCTTCATTTCAGCGCCGGCCATGTCAAGCAGCTGCAAACACATTCGTCAGTGCAGATCATCAACGAGAATACGGTAATAGACAGTCTTTATGCCGGTGGCAGATTGACGCTCGAAAAGGGTGATTTCCCGAGCGTCTGTGTACCCGCAGGGACTCAGGCAGAAGTGATTCTGGACGAAGGCCGGATCGGTTGTATTGAAATAAACGGAAATGCGAAGCTACGCGGAGAGTATGACACAGTTACTGCACGCGGCAGCCTTTCTTTGCAGGAGGGGAGCATCAAGAAGCTCTATACGCCTGCCGGTAGCGGAAATGCTGTCGCAGTAACGGTTGCACCGAATACATGGATCTCCGAAGCAGAAATCAATCGGCTGACCGCATTCGATGTGAGCGGCTCGGTTGCACATGTTTCGGCATATTCTGATGTAACCTTAATGCGTGGCCGACTGCCGAAGGTGGAAATTTTCTCTAAAACATCTGATGATATTCACCTGACGATTATCGACGATGCAGAAATCGAGCAGACAGTTCTCAATACTTCCAATAAAATCATTCTTCATGGGGAGGAAAACACGGTCTTTGTTGCGGCAGATCAGACCGTTCCCCGGATTGAGCAGAAAGACGCTTTGCCCGCAAAACATATCCATATTTACTCCAATCAAATAACGACACAGCCCGCAACCTGTACGCAGGCCGGTACGCTGAGCGCAAAGTGCATCCAATGCGGTTACGTTTTATCAAGTGAAATCGCAGCTACGGGCCATTGCTGGGATAACGGCTGTATCATTGATCCCCCAGCGGTCAAGCATGAAGGCGTAAAGCAGTTTACCTGTCTGAACTGCGCGCAGACCCGAACAGAATCGATTCCGGCGCTTTCTCCCGATGAAAGCGAGAAGAAACCCGCTTTTTCGATCAGCAACATTCATTTTTCAAACGAAAACGGCGCTTTGTATCTCGTCTGGGATGCAGCCTATGGCGGCTCCGGCTCTGCCGGCGCTTATTTCTCCGTGGAGATGAAACAGGAAGACGGAAGCTGGAAAACGATCACCTCCTTGCTATACTCACGCAGATGTTCACTTCTCTGGACCACCGCGGATCGCGTGCATTATACCGCTGCTCGAATTAAAATGTACGCTAATCGTCAGCTGATCACCGAAGCAGAACAGGAGATTTCGTTTGATATCAATACAACGGCTCTGATGAATGATATCGGCGTTTGCTTCAGACAATATCAAGATACCGTCCGGAATGCGGTGAGTGGACGAACCTGTCGTCTGGATATCATGACCAATCCAATAGAACAGCGCACCTTTGTACCCGACGCTGATGGCAACGCCTATGTCGACCTGAACTGCAATCTCGATGCACTCAGGGAGGCGCAGTATCAGCTGTTGAGCTTTGTTTCGTCTGCAAGCAGGGACAGTGCTGCTCTGACTATTGAGAGAACAGCATGGAGCAACTGTACGGATGCTTTTTCAGAAAATCACGAGCTTTCGTATGCTGTTGATGAAAACCATATGCTGATACTTCAGACCGATATCGATAATATCGATGAATGTGTTCTGATGCTCAACAGCGCAGAAGATGCAAAAAATCTCAGAATCGAACTGAAAGACGGCTTAACCTTGACGGAACGGCTGCTTTCCCAGCCAAATGCGTATTACACATCCGCTTCACTGCTGCGACCGGCAGACGATAAGGAAAATGTTCTCGCACACAGCAATCAGATTTTGAATGTGTCCGGTTCTTTGCCGCCAATCGAGATAACAGGTGCGGAACGCCTGGAATCAGGAAGGCTGTCTATTCACATCAGCGGTAATCCTGATGCAAAATACTGTTACTTTTTGCGCGCGAATGATCAATATCTGCCTCTTGAGGCCGAACAGGATCAGCTGACGTGCATGACTGACCTCGACCTTGACGGTCAGAGAATTGATGTAATCCGTACACAGGTTTTGAAATCTGGTGATGTGTTCACGCTCTACTGCTCGGCGCGCGATGATGGGTTTAAATTCCCGGAAAAGGAGACAGGACCAGACATCAAGGAGCCGGAGAAAGATCCGGAAAAAGAACCGGGCAAGGATAACCCTAGTCCGACAGATGAAATTTTCATTGAGCAGATTCAAAAAGGCGGTGAAGTCCGTTTGACCGCTCCGGTTACAATAACAGACAACAGCAATAACATCAACCTCGAAAAGAATGTAACCCTTGATCTGAACGGGCAGACACTCGATTTGTCAGCAATCTCCCTGTGGGTCCCGGAGGGCGTTTCGTTGACGGTAAAGGACAGCGAGGGAGGCAGCGAAATTCAAAGCTCCGTCTCTATTATTTATAATCAAGGCGGCATCGTACGCATCGAAGGCGGTGCTCTGTCCATATCCGACAGTGACAGCAGCAGTTGCGCACTGCACCAGCAAAGTGGAGAAATGACCATAACCGGCGGTACATTTACCGGTACTGCCAATTCGGCCGCGCTTGCTGCAATGGGCGGAACGATCAGGATCGAGGACGGAATATTCGAAGGTCCCGTCGCAATACGCGCTTTTTCAAAGGCGAAGATCACCATGACCGGCGGAGAACTTCGCGGATCGGTTGTTCAGAAAGGATCTTCCGAGATTATCATCGGTGAAAATGTGCTTAAGACTGCATAGCTGCGAAAAAATACAAGCCACAGGTATTCACCTGTGGCTTGTATTTTTCGCACTGTCATATGCTGACGCCGTTGACAATTTTGAAAGCATGTGCACGATTTCCAGTCAGGCAATCGGTAAGATTATGGCAGCTCATGCGCTGTAATGCCTCGATCGAGCGAGCACTGTAGAATGCTGCATGCGGAGTAAGGATTACATTTTCACGACCGATGAGCGCACAGTTTTCCAAATCCGGTTTTTCTGCTTCGAGGACATCCAGTCCTGCCGCACGAATCAGTCCGTTATCCAATGCGCGAACCAGCGCTGCCTCATCGACGCTGCCGCCTCTCGAAACATTGAGAAAAATCGGATGCTTCTCCATAGCTGCAAAGCCTGCGTCATCGAAGAAATGCCGGTTCTCTGCGGTCAGATTCATGTGATTGCTGATCACATCGGACTCACGCAGCAGTGTTTTTGCATCTGTGATGGTAGCACCAAGTTCTGAGGCCTGCTGCTCGTCAGCATGTGGATCAACCGCAAGCACGCGCATCCCGAATCCCCGCGCTCTCCGGGCAACTGCGCGGCCGATTTTACCGAATCCGAACAATCCAAGCGTACTGCTATTTAACCCCATCGGTTTGGAGGCCATATAATACTTCCAGCAGTGCTCACTGTCAACGGTACGGATGTAGGTTTTAAGCCTGCGGTCCAGCGCGAGCATGAGCGCCATAGTATGGTCAGCGACCTCCTGTGTGCAGTATTCTCCGATTGCGCATGAAGGAGTCAATGTCCTTATAGCTGTCGGCATCCGCCTTGCGAACCATGATGCGCTGCTCGGCCTTCAGATAAACATCGGAGAAGTCCATATTCTGCTTGCGTTCCTCAAGGGGGGGGACATGCCTGCGAGCATAATATCAACCTGATCGGCAGCGACCGCTGCAAGGTTTGCGGTAAAGGTGGTATCCTCGACCTTCTTCTTCACCTCAACACCGAGTTTGTCGCTCAGCTTCTCGATGAGCTTGTCGCCGAGCGCCATATCAACGCCGATTACATCCTGATTTGCGCTCGAAATATCAACGAACTCATACGGCATATAGCCGGAAGCCGTCGCAATTACCATTTCGCCGGACTCCTTGATACGGGTCAGTACCGGACCCAGATCGGAAGCATCAGCCGAAGCAGAGACTGCCTGCGTATCTGCGGAAGTATCAGCTGCGGCGGTGTCCTTGCTGCCGCAGGCCGTCAGGACAGAGGCCATGCTTGCTGCGGCAAGCAGCAGGGAAAGCGTGCGTTTTACGGTGGTTTTCATATGAGTGTCCTCCTTTTGAATGTGAAACGGTTGAGAGTGCGTTTCTATCATTAAATATAATGATAACAAATTGAATTGATTTACCGATCCGCTTTTTTGAAGTGCTTTTCCATTGCATGTACGCCGCGTCCAACGGTAAACGTCATCACGAAGTACAGGAATGCAATTACAATAAGCGGAGTGAATACACGGCCGTTCGAACTGATGGTATTAAAGGTAAACATCAGCTCTGCAACACCAATGACCATGACCTGCGAGGAGGCCTGGATAAGGTTTGTAAATTCGTTGCCGAAGTTCGGGAGAATATTCTTTACTGCTTGCGGCACAACGATCATCATCATTGAACGAACCGGGCCGAAACCGATCGAGCGCGCGGCCTCCATCTGTCCGGGATCGACCGACTCAATGCCGGAACGGATGATCTCGCAGATATAACCGCCGGAATTGATCGTCAGTGCAATAATGCCGTACATAACACGATTGCCTGCGCTGCCGAGAAAGGCCGGAACCGGAGGCTCAATGCCGATCATCGGCAGGCCGTAATACACGAGCATGATCTGTACCAGCACCGGCGTGCCTCGCACGAATTCAATCCATCCTGCTCATGCGAAGGAAGCACAGGCCGCCGCCAACCAGAATGCTCAGCACGCCTGCAATCGTCTTTAATACCTTGCCAAGAAAATTCACCAGGCGCTCACTCTGCGGATGCTTGAACAGCATTTCCGGCGTTCCGGATTCCTGAATAATACCGTCTGCCATGAATACGACCTTGCTTGCGACCTCGCGTGCAAAGCCCATCTCATGAGTAACGATAATCATCGTCATGCCATCCTTTGCAAGATCCTTCATGACTTCAAGGACCTCGCCGACCATTTCAGGATCGAGCGCCGAAGTCGGCTCGTCGAAAAGAATGACATCCGGCTCCATTGCGAGTGTGCGTGCAATCGCGATGCGCTGCTTCTGACCGCCGGAAAGCTGACTGGGGTAGGGCGTCCCGCTTATCGGACAGACCCACCTGCCTGAGGAGTTTTTCCGCAAGTGCATTCGCCTCAGCAGTCGGCATCTTGCGCAGCTTGCGCGGTCCGAGCGTGATGTTTTCGAGCACGGTCAGATGGGGAAACAGATTGAAATGCTGAAAGACCATGCCGATACGCTGCCGTACCTTTGCTGGCGGCAGGTGTTGCGAAGCTCGCCATTCACCGCGGCGACAAGGGGAAATGTGCCGTTGCGCGCATGAGTGCGATGTACTCGAACTGCGGCTTCATGGCGTTTCCGCTCATTTCTGCGGTGCCTGGAGAAATCGGCGTTTTTTACGGCAGTGCATTTGTCGGTATGTTCAATCTATCCCTCTGGACGCAGGGACGTGCGCTTCTGCTGGGACTGTTGTCATGCTCTGTGCATCCTGTCCGTCCGCTGCGAGCAGCATGCTCATGACCGCATCTCTGGGTATGGACTCGGTCTACGGCTCACGTATTATTTTCATGACAAGCATTTTATCTGTTTTTGCGATCCCAATGCTTGCGCTTGTGGCCAGTTTAATCTTACTGTAATTGACAAAATGCTTGCAGGAATGTATACTGTGTGCATAGACGAACTGCGGCAGGTGAAACAGCATGGCACTGAAAAACTTAAAAAAGGATCCATCTCTGACGGATAAGGCGTATAGCGCAATTAAAAGCGCGATTATGAGTAATGAATTAACTCCCGGCACAGTTCTGGCGGAGGAAAACCTCGCGTCGCAGCTCGGCATCAGCCGCACACCGCTACGTGCAGCGCTGCAGCGTCTGCAGCATGAGGAGATCGTGATGCAGAACGGAAAAAACATGGTCGTAGCCGAGGTAACGGAACGGGATGTACGCGATATCTCTGTCGTGCGCATACAGCTGGAGCCGCTTGCCATCCATCTGCTGTCGCAGAACGGCGGCATTACAGCCAAACAGCTTGACCGCCTGTATCTTTGCGGCGAAAAGCAGCTGTATGCCTTGCGGAGCGGAGACAGTGAGGCTTTTCTCGATCAGGATGCGCTGTTTCACGTTTCTCTCGCACAGCTGACCGGAAACAGCTTTCTCACGGATCTGGTAATCAAAAGCAACGAAACCATCCGCCGCTTTCATACGCTTTCCGGTTCGCTGTTGTTCCATGCAGAGGAAGCTGTGCAGGAACATACCGTCGTGCTCGATTATCTGCGCGACGGCCGCTTTGATCTCGCAGAGCAGGCGCTTCGTTCGCATCTTGAGCAGGTGCAGCAGCGCATGTTTGCGAAATAACGTAATTGATCAGGTAATTTGATTTTTTCAGTTGCAGTCTGCACAAAAATGCGGTATACTGTAATCATTAGAAAACAATAAAATGATAGGAATACGGTAAGCGCCGTACTTCCATATCTCTCAAACAACAGGAGGTTTAACTCATGGCTATTACGAAAAAGACTACGATCGGCGAGGTTCTCAACCTCAACATCGAGACCGCAAAGTTCTTCATGGAAATCGGCATGCACTGCCTGGGCTGCCCGGCATCTCAGGGCGAAAGCATTGAAGAGGCTTGCATGGTACACGGTACGAATGCAGACGAGCTGGTTGCCAAACTCAACGCCTTCATTGGTGAGTAAGAGGAAAGACACGAGTCGGCGGTGTATTCTGCCGGCTCTGTTTTTTTAGGTTATGGAAAGTATGATTTTAACACCGCGCCTTGCCTGTATTGCAGCACTCGTGCCGCAGGGCGCGCGGCTTGCCGATGTTGGAACCGACCATGGCAAGCTCCCGATCACCCTGCTGATAGAAGGGCGTATCGCGCATGCGATCGGTTCAGATCTGCGCGAAGGCCCGCTCGATCATGCGGCGCGAAACGCCGAGGAGCATGGCGTCATCCTGCCGCTGCGGCTCGCTGCCGGTCTGGATGGCATTTCTCCCGAAGAATGTGACACAGTAACGATCGCGGGCATGGGTGGTCAGACGATTGCTGAGATATTGCAGAATGCTCCATGGACGGCCGACGGAGATCACCTGCTGCTGCTTCAGCCAATGACCATGATATATGAGCTTCGTCAATGGCTGTGGGCGCATGGCTATGCGATCGAGCGAGAAACACTGTGCAGAGAGGATCGGCGGCATTATGTCATCCTGTCTGTACGCGGCGGTGCGAAAGAATGCCTGTATCCGCGTGAAAAATGCGCAGTTTCTCCCGCGCTGCTCGCCGCGCCGGATGCCGGAGCTTATCTGCGCCATTTGATCGAGCGGGAAACTCGCGCATTAAACGGAATGGAGCGGAGTGAAAACACAGATATCGCGAAGCTTCGCAGTCAGCAGGCGCTTGTCCGCGAGCTGACCGCTGCACTGGAGGGATTGAAATGATAACTGTATCTGATGTACTTGATTTTCTGGAGGGCTTTGCACCTCCGGAGCTTGCTGAAAGCTGGGATAATGTAGGTCTGCTGTGCGGCGACCGGAGATCCGAAGTCACGAGTGTGCTCTGCGCACTCGACGCAACCGAGACTGTCGTACAGGAGGCGATCGACCGCGGTGCACAGCTTGTCGTTGCGCATCATCCGGCGATCTTCACATCGGTCAGTCGTGTTACGAGCGATGACGCGACCGGCCGAATCCTGCGCCTCGCCATCCGCCATGACATTTCGATCATCTGCATGCATACGAACGCGGACTGTGCGTTCGGCGGCGTGAACGACGCCTTGGCCTCCGCACTTTTCCTGACAAATGTCGTGAACATGGAAGCAGGGGAGAACGGTATGCTCGGCCGAACAGGTGATCTGCCGCGTGAAATGCAGCCGCATGAATTTGCACTCTACGTTAAGGAATGCCTGCGCGCCAGCGGTGTCCGCTTCTGTGACGCGGGAAAACCGATTCGCCGTGTAGCAGTCGGCGGCGGCGCCTGCGGCAAGATGATGGACAGTGCGATCGCAAAGGGGGCCGACGCTTTTGTAATTGGTGACTGCTCGTATGATCTGATGCAGCGTGCGCAGTCACTCGGCCTGACGCTTGTTGACGCCGGACACTTTCCGACGGAAAATCCGGTTGCGGCAGTGTTCGCTGACAAAATCAGCGAAGCCTTTCCTCAGCTGACCTCTGTCGTTTCCGAACGTCATGCTGACTGTATTCAATTTGTTTAAGGAAGATAAAAATGCCATTAGACGCAATCTGCCTCGGTGCAGTAACCAACGAACTCAATACCGTACTGACCGGCTGTCGCATAGAGAAAGTATATCAGCCCGATCGCGATGAAATCGTTATTCAGACACGCGGACAAGGCGGTGCGCGCCGTCTTTTAGTCTCTATTGCAGCCGGTACGCCGCGTGTGCACTTTATCGAGACCGCACGTGAAAATCCTGCCGTTCCGCCGATGTTCTGCATGTTGCTGCGCAAGCATGTGCAGGGAGCAAAAATCGCCGCAGTAACGCAGCCTGCGGTCGAACGAATGCTGAGTATCGAGCTCGATACAACAGATGAAATGGGTGTTGCCTGCAAAAAACATCTGATCTGCGAATTGATGGGTAAGCATTCCAACGTTGTTCTATGCGGCGAGGATAATCGTATTATCGACGCAATGCGCCGCGTGGACGGTGATCTGTCCGGAAAGCGCCAGGTGCTGCCCGGCCTGTTCTACCGCATGCCGCCCGCACAGGACAAGCACGATCCGTTTGCCGTTTCCGGTGTTGGACTTGCGGCCGCTGCCGCACAGGCGGATGGTGAGCAGATGCTCGACCGTTTTCTGCTGAATACGCTGCTCGGATTTTCTCCGTTGCTCTGCCGCGAGCTTGCCTTCCGTGCAACAGGCGATACTGCAAAACCGCTCGGCATGCTGAGTGACGAAGAGAGAAATCGCCTTGCAAAGGTATATGATGATTTTCTCGCCTATATAGAGGAAGAAAGATGGAAGCCGTTTCTTCTGACAAAAAGCGAGGACAGTGCTGTCTTTGATTTCACATTTCTGCCGGTCACACAGTATGAAGGTCTCATGAATGTGACGCAGTATGAGAGCTTTTCGTCTCTCCTCGCTGCATTTTTTGAGAAAAAAGGAAGAGTAGAACGCATGACGCGCCGCTCGTCCGATCTTCACAAGGCGGTAGTCAATGCGCGCGACCGGCTCGCCCGTAAGCTTTCCGCACAGAAGAAAGAGCTTGCCGGCGCCCATGACCGTGAAAAATATAAACGCACGGGTGAACTGATTACAGCAAACCTTTATCAGCTCGAAAAAGGCATGAACAAGGCAAAGGTTATCGACTACTACAATAAAGACTGTCCGGAAGTAGAAATATCTCTTGATGTTCGGCTGACGCCTCAGCAGAACGCGCAGAAATATTTCAAACTCTATACCAAGTCCAAAACTGCGGAAGAGGTATTGACCGAACAGATCAGACAGGGAAGTATCGAGCTTGATTATCTTGAAAGCGTACTCGTTCAGCTTGGTGAAGCAGAAACCGAACGTGATCTGGCGCAGCTTCGCGAGGAACTGACGCTGTCCGGTGTTCTTTCTGCGAAACAAACACGAAATAAAAAAGGCCGGCAAAAGCCGGCACAGGCAAAGCCGTTCCATTATCGGACAACCGATGGTTTTGATATTTTCGCAGGTAAAAACAACCTTCAAAACGATCTTCTTACCCTTAAAATTGCGTTCAAGAGTGATATCTGGTTCCACACGCAAAAGATACACGGGTCTCATGTCATACTTGTAACAGACGGCAGGGAACCGACGGAGCAGGCTATGACGGAAGCAGCTATGATTGCAGCTTACCATTCCAAGGCTCGTTCGTCCTCTATGGTACCAGTCGATTATACGCAGGTTCGCCAGGTTAAAAAGCCGGCAGGTGCGAAACCGGGCATGGTAATTTATCATGTTTACCAAACCGCTTATGTAACGCCCGACGAAACCGTAATCGAGAAACTCAGAATCGAATAATATCAGCCGATACTGCCGCCCGGCCATCAGAAACAGATATGTGACCGGATTGGGGTTGTGTTTGCGGCTGGCACGGCTTGTTCCAAGCCAGCCGCATCATTTATCAAGGATTGCTGTTACGCCAAAATTCTTATATTTTTCTATTGACATTCACTCGATACTATGGTATTATAATTAAGTCGCTGATACATATTAGATGACAACAATAATATATGGAAGGTTTCCCGAGTGGCCAAAGGGAACAGACTGTAAATCTGTCGTCTATGACTTCGGTGGTTCGAATCCACCACCTTCCACCA
>ERZ773162.1679-NODE-1679-length-16842-cov-8.681361_pt1 | contig 16842 bp, 13 predicted proteins | sample MGYA00511113_ERZ773162 | MGnify/ENA primary metagenome ERZ773162 (study PRJEB29015, sample SAMEA2737807) | human gut metagenome | biome: human gut; feature: human-associated habitat; material: faeces | place: China | collected 2012 ... | reverse complement strand
GGTTTATGCCTTTTTTATTGGCTGAAATATTGAATTTTCAAGGTTCAACACACCATATCGGTGTGGGAAGTTTTAGTAACTAATTCCAAATGAACAAACTGTATAGTCAACTGAATTGATAACATTGCAGCGAAGGGAACTGTATTGCGCAGTTCTCTTTTTTCTTTCCTTTCTTTCCTTTTTGTGATATATTTGCACAAAAAGGAGGGGAATAAAACGTGAAAAAACATTATATTGCAGGAATCAGCCTGTTCCTGTGCTTTCTCGCCGGTTTCTTTTATTTTTGCTGGATCAGACGTTATCCCATACTGGAGATGCCGGATGCAGCAGACCAGAAGGATTCCCTGATCATTTATTCCTGTGAGAGAGAATCACTGCTGGATGCGGCCATCCCGCTTTTCGAAGAAAAATATGGAATTTCCGTTTATACGGTTACTGCGGAAAGCAAAGAGCTGTTGAAGATGATAAGCCAAGAAAGCAATGGAGTGCCACAGGCAGATCTTCTTCTTGGTGGATCTCTGACAGATCTCAATGAACAGAAATCTCTTTTTTTACCCTATGTTTCCTTCAATGATAAATATCTTCTTGCTCCTTACCGGAATACCTGTGGCTTTGCTACGAATTATGTGCTGCATGGCAACTGTCTTGCAGTGAATCAGACGCTGGCTGGCCGGTACGGAGAGATAAAAAGCTATTCGGATCTGCTGCGCCCGGAGTTTTACGGGGAAATTGCGCTGGCAGATCCTGCAGTGTCTTCCTCTGGATTTGAGCAGCTGGTCAACATTCTGGACACCCACGGAGGTTACCAGTCTGATGAGGCCTGGGAACTTGTAAAGGAGCTGCTTTATCAGGCTCCCCGTGGAATTTATGAAAACACTGCGGATGTCTATCAGCGGATTGCTTCCGGGCGTAGCATGATTGGGCTGTCCCGGGAGGATTCCTGTGCCCAGCTGATTCAGGAAGGCGCGGATCTGAAACTGATCTATCCGGAAGAGGGGACGCTGTTTACGCCGCGCACAGTAGCTATTTTAAGAAACTGCTCCCATGCAGAATATGCAAAGCATTTTGTGGATTTTCTGACGGGAAAAGATATGCAGGATATTCTGGGAACTCTATTGACCAGCCGTCCGGTGCGGCGTGATGCCCAGACCAGTCTGTTTTTGCCGGATATCGATTCTATTCCTGTCATTCAGGCAGATCCAGATGATTTTGATGCGCACCGGGAGGAAATTCTGATGCATTATGAACGTATTCGAAGAGAGGCGGAAAACTATGAACCAGGAAATTAAGTCATCCTCCAGTATGAGCCTGAAGGAACGCCTGCAGCGCATGGTCTGGTACCGCCTTTTGTTTCTGGTTGGAACCGGTATCCTTTTGTTTGCCACAGGGATGTATCTGACAATCGAAGTGTCGAACCGGAAGAATCTGGAGGAAAACCGAAAACTTTTTGAGTCCGCGTTTCTTCAGGTTTATGATTCTTCCAAAAGCTTTCTGACAGGAAATGAACTCATGGAAACCTGCCGCCGCTGCCTGTTGTACGATGCGGCACCGTTAAATCTGCGCTATCTGCTGTATAACCAGAATGCGTCTTCCCCGGTGAACGCAGATCTGATTTTAACGGACAAAGGACGCAATGTGATTTACAACAGTTTCCAGAATGGGGAATGGAACCAGTACCGCAAGAGTTTTAACCGGGCAGTCTGCGATAATACATTTGCCCATGCGGAAAAAGATGTTTATTTAAGTGTTTATTATCTATCTGGAATGTCATCAGAACTTGTTCTAGCCACGCCGGTTATGATTGATGGGACACCTCAGGGTTATGTATCCCTGTATCTGCATGGGGCTGACTGGGGGACATTGTTGTCTGTATCAAATTTCGAGGGTGTAATCACCGATTACGCAGGAAGAGTCATTTACAGCAGCAGGCACAGTTTTATTCAGGATATCAACCGTTTTGTCTTAAACGGGCACTGGACTGTGATGCTGGATGAAAACCGTTATGAAGTATCGGCCCGCAGTCTGCTGGACGGGCAGGTAGTCGTGTACTCTCTGGTATATGATCCGCCAAACCGGAGCCTGTTTCTGATCGGAACGCTGCTGATTCTGCTTTCCGGCGCATTCTGGTTTTTGATTGCCCGCAGTATGACGGCGGTTATGGCCGCAGAAAATGCGGCATCGGTAAAAACGCTGATTTCTGAGATGGATATCATCGAAAACCAGGATCCGCTTTACCGGGTCAGTCTGGATACCGACGAGGAATTTGCCCGGGTAGGAAGCAAGATCAATCATATGTTAGACAGTATCCAGGAACTGCACCGGCAGAACACAGAACTGATTCAGTTAAAACAGGCGGCGGAGATCAACCAGCTTACGGCTCAGTTCAATCCGCACTTCCTGTACAATACGTTGGAAAGTCTCAGGAGCGGCATGCTGCTGGAACCGCAGAAAGCAGACCGGCTGATCCTCAGTCTAACCAGGATTTTGCGCTACAGCATTGATGACCATAAAGAGGAAGTGCTGCTTTCGGAAGATCTGACTTATCTGAATGGATATCTGGAAATTCTAAAATATCGTTTCGGAGAGCGCTTTCAGTATGAGCTGTTTCTGGAGGATGAGTGTTTGAACTGCCTGGTACCGAAGCTGCTTTTACAGCCTATCATAGAAAATTCCATCAAATATGGGTTTCAGAATCAAATGGAACTGCATGTCTGGGTAGATGGTTATGTTCAGGATCAGGTGCTGAATTTGTCTGTGACGGATGATGGAGCTGGTATGGCGGAGCAGGATCTGGAACAGCTGAATGCAACAATCCTGCAGTCGGATAGTGCGCATAAGGGGCTGCGCAGCATCGCGCGCCGGCTGTTTTTGCAGTATGGAGAGGGAAGTGGCATTGCTCTGCGCAATATAAAAACGGACGGGCTTCAGGTGATGGTCCGCATTGTCTGTCCCAAAGAGGACGAAGACGGATGGAAGCAGATGAAGTGAAGTATGACAGAAGGAGATGGACATCATGTATAAACTGATGATTGCGGAGGATGAAGAACCAATCCGCCGGGGACTGGTTTACACGATTCCCTGGAAAAAAATGGATTGCTGTGTGGTTGGAGAAGCACGCAATGGAATGGAAGGCGCACAGCTGATCCGGGAAAAGCATCCGGATATCGTGCTGGTCGATATCAATATGCCGATTATGGATGGACTGACGATGCTGCGGGAAACCAGAGACTGCTCTTATTCGGCCATTATCCTGACCGGATATTCCGATTTTGAGTACGCGCGCCAGGCCATAGAGTGCAGGGTAACGGCGTATTTGCTGAAGCCGCTCTGCCTGGAAGAGATTGAGGATGCGGTAAAGCGGGCAAAGGAAGCCAGAAAGATTGCAGAGGTTTATACTTCTACTCTGGAGAACAGGGAGCGCCTCAAGGAGGCATCGCCCATTCGTTCCTATGGAAAAAATGGGATGGAGACTGCAGTGGCAGCAGAAATGCTGGCCTATATTGAGCAAAACTACAGCCGGAAAATCTTGATGCAGGACCTGGTTTCAGAACTTCATTACAGTGAGACATTTTTAAACAAGCGGTTTAAGGAGTCTACCGGCATTACCTTCAATGAATATTTAAACCGATACCGCATTCAGCGGTCGCTGGATCTGATCGCAGGCGGAGAAACCAATCCTTCTGTCCTGGCAGAGTGCTGTGGTTTTGGGGATTACAAGTATTTTAACCAGGTATTCCGAAAATATATGGGCTGCTCGCCCCGTGAATATGCCAAGGCAATTCAGTGAAATAGAAAAACTGTTTGGGATTTTATCCAAATGAAATGGATTTTTGGTTTTTCTTTTATACATATTTGCTATAATTTGATTATAAGAAAGCTCGTGATAAAAAAACTGAAAAAGGAGGACGTATCTATGAAAAAACTACTCACTTCACTTCTCTGTGCATCCATGGCAGTTGGACTGAGTGCCTGCGGCGGAGGAAATTCTGTTCCGGCAACTACCGCAGCACCTGCATCCCAGGCAGAAAGCGCAGGAGAAACTTCTTCTGAGGCTGCAGAGGCCGCTGAAGCGCCGGCATCTTATGAGGATGTAACCGGAAAGGTTGTAATTTACACATCCATGTATGAAGACATCATTGATGCCATGAACGAAAAGATGGAAGAAGTATTCCCGAATGCGGACATTGAATTTTTCCAGGGAGGAACCGGAACCCTGCAGTCAAAGGTAGCAGCAGAGATGGATTCCGGAAAGTTAGGATGCGATATCCTGATGGTTGCAGAACCGTCTTATGCACTAGAATTAAAGGAAAAGGATTACCTGCATCCACATAAGATTCCGGACGCAGACAAGCTGCTGTTTGACTACGATCCGGACGGTTACTGGTATCCAGTGCGGAACTTAAATATGATCCTGGCATATAACCCGGAGAAAAACAGCAAGGACAGTCTCCCGACTTCCTTTGAAGATTTTGCAAAAGACAGTGATTTAAAGGGTGCTATTTCCATGGGCAACCCGTTAACATCTGGAAGCTCCTACGCAGCAGTGGTTGCGCTCCTGGACAAATATGGTGAAGATTACTACAAACAGCTGGCTGCACAGGAAGTAACCGTAGAGTCTGGTTCTGTTGCACTGACCAAGCTGGAAACCGGTGAGTGTAAAGAAATCATGATTCTGGAAGAATCCGTTTTAAAGAAACGAGAAGAAGAGGGTTCTCAGCTTGAAGTCATCTACCCGACCGATGGCGTAATCTGCATCCCGTCTCCGATCATGATCATCAAAGATGAGCACAGTGCCAACAACAATATTGAAGCATGTGAGGCAGTGGAAGACTGGTTCATGTCCCTGGAAGGACAGAAATATATTGTAGCAGGCTGGATGCATTCCGTTCGCAGCGATTATCCGAACGCACCATATGATGCAATTCCGACAAGCGAGATCGTTTCCAATTCCATGCCGATTGACTGGGAACGCTGCTACAAAGACCGCGAAGAAATCCGTACATTATTCCAGGAAAATGTAACGGTTCCACAGTAACAACACGAATGGATATCTGGTATGGGAGGGGCTGAATCAGCCCTTTCTGTCATACCTGGAGGGAAAGAAGGTGTGACACTTGAAAAAAGAGAGATATTTTGATATCAAGTGGGTGATCATTCTGGCCATTGTTGCATTTCTGGTCGTATTTCAGGTCTTCCCGCTGCTGTATCTGATTTACCGTTCCTTTTTTACGGACGGACATTTTTCCCTGGAAGGCTTTAAGCGGATCTATTCCTATTCCTTAAACTGGACCTGCCTGAAAAATACACTGATTACGGCCGGTCTGTCCATGGTGTTTGGTGTGCTTCTGGCATTCCCGTTGGCCTGGCTGGTGGGCCGCACGAATCTTTACGGAAAAAAAATTTTCCGAACCCTGTTCGTAACCACGTATATGGTTCCGCCTTATGTGGGAGCCATGGCCTGGCTGCGTCTGTTAAACCCCAGCGTTGGAACCCTGAATGTACTGATCCAGAATCTTCTGGGTCTGGAAAAAGCCCCCTTTAATATTTATTCCATCGGAGGCCTTGTCTGGGTACTGACAACATTCTATTATCCGTACGCGTTTATCACAATCTCCCGGGCAATGGAGAAGATGGATCCGTCTCTGGAAGAGGCATCCCGCATTTCCGGCGCATCACCGCTGAAGACTGTTTTCACGGTAACATTGCCGCTGATGTTTCCAAGTATCGTAGCTGCAGCACTTCTGGTTTTTGTATCAGCAGCGTCCTGCTATGGAATCCCGTCCATCATTGGAGCACCGGGACAGATTTACACCGTTACGACTCGAATCGTGGATTACGTGTACATCGGATCCCAGGAAGGCCTGACGGATGCGACGAACCTGGCGGTATTTCTGATGGCTATTGCGCTGATCATCCTGTACATATCCAATTTCGTGATTGGGAAACGTGAGTACATTACCGTATCTGGAAAATCCACCCGTCCGAACATTGTGGATCTGGGCCGCTGGCGGATTCCGGTTACAATCCTGGTAAGCTGTTTTGCAATGATCGTGGTCGTGATCCCGTTTGCATCGGTGGTTGCAACTTCCTTTACGGTAAATATGGGCAAGTCCCTGTTTGAGCCGGGCAATCTGACCTTAAAATACTGGCATGTTATCACATCACGAAAGTCAATCTTAAGCTCCGGACGGAATAGTATTATTGCTGCAGTCTGGGCAGCATCCCTTGGAATGATTGTCTGTCTGATCATGGCATATCTGCTGAAGCGGACCAACGCCAAAGGCAGAAAGATTCCGGATTTCCTGATCACCGTAGGTTCCGGAACACCCAGCGTTGTAATCGCGCTGGCGCTGATCATGACCATGTCCGGAAAATTCGGCATCAATATTTACAATACTATGCTGATCATGGTAATTGCCTACATGATCAAATACATGCTGATGGGCATGCGCACAGTGGTTTCGGCATTCTCACAGGTCAGCCCGTCGCTGGAGGAAGCGGCTCAGATCTCAGGCGCAAAGTGGCTGCGCCGGTTAAAGGATGTCGTGTTCCCGCTGATTGTTCCGTCTATTGTTGCCGGCTGGTTTCTGATCTTCATGCCATGCTTCTATGAGCTGACGATGTCAAACCTGCTGTATTCCAATAATACCAAGACGCTTGGCGTAGAACTGTTTCTATATCAGACTTATCACAGCCAGCAGACTGCATCAGCGCTGGCATCAGGAATCCTTCTGGCTGTCATTGTCCTGAATATCCTGTTGGGCAAACTGACAAAGGGCAAGTTCTCTATTTAAGGAGGTTCTCATATGGCTGAAATTAAGATTGACAAGGTATCCAAATCCTTTGGAAAAGTAACGGTATTAAAAGAATTTGATTCCGTTTTTCGGGATGGAGAATTTATTACATTCCTTGGCCCGTCCGGCTGTGGAAAAACGACGATGCTGCGCATTATTGCAGGATTTGAAAAACCGACCACCGGATCTGTCAGCATTGATGGAAAGGTAGTCAGTTCCAAAGATGTATTCGTTCCACCGGAAAAACGCGGAATCGGCATGGTATTCCAGTCCTATGCAGTATGGCCCCATATGAATGTGTTTGATAATGTGGCTTATCCGTTAAAGATCCAGAAGGTTCCCAAGGATGAAATAAAAACCAGAGTGGAGAAAGTCCTTGAAACCGTGCATCTGAAACAGTATGCAGACCGGATGCCGGCACAGCTTTCCGGCGGCCAGCAGCAGCGCGTGGCCCTGGGTCGTGCCCTGGTTGCAGAGCCGAAGCTGCTTCTACTGGATGAGCCGCTTTCCAACCTGGATGCAAAGCTGCGTGAAAGCATGCGTTATGAGATTAAGGAAATCCAGAAAAAACTGCATATTACGGTAGTCTATGTAACACATGACCAGATCGAGGCCATGACAATGTCAGACCGGGTATTTATCATTAACCGGGGAATTGTTCAGCAGGTTGGCACTCCGCTGGAGATTTACCGTCATCCGGCGAACCAGTTTGTGGCAGACTTTGTAGGCAAGGTAAATTTTGTAAAAGGAACAGCAGAGCGCGGCATAGTGCGTTTAAAAGGAATCGACCAGTCCTTAAGTTACAACGGTCCGCTGACCGGGGATGTGATCGTGGCAATCCGGCCGGAAAATATCCAGCTGACAGAGGCAGAAGGACACCTGAGAGGAAAGCTTGCGTCCATGTTCTATCTGGGTGATGTGAATGACTGCCGTGTGGATATTGGCAATACGGAGCTGCGCGTGACTGCGGATTCCATGACCTACGACACGCTGCAGGCGGGAGCAGATGTGGGCCTGGTTCTTCAGGATTTCCTGGTTTATCCGGATGATGGAGATGAGGATTTTAACAAGATCTTGACCTAAGGAGGCGCCTATGGGATTTTTGACATTTGGCTCTCTGGGAACTATTTCCGGCCCGACGATGGTGCTGAGACTTTTTCTGGCGGGTTTTTGCGGTGGTGTGATTGGATATGAACGTGAAAACCGGCAGAAACCGGCAGGACTCCGTACCCATGTGATCATTGGCGTAGCATCTTCCCTGATGATCATCATTTCAAAATATGGATTTTATGATGTTCTGGCGAATCATATCAACGTGGATCCGTCCCGTGTAGCGGCCAGCGTGGTCACCGCGGTAGGATTTCTCGGATCCGGCGTGATTCTTACCAGGAATAAGACCGTCAGCGGTATCACGACATCGGCCGGAATCTGGGCCACCGTAGGGGTTGGTCTGGCCATTGGTTCCGGACAGCTTTTTCTGGGAGTCGTTGCGACGGGAATGATCCTACTCGTAGAACTATTTCTGGGGCGGAGTATCCGTTTCTCTCCATCAGGACCGAATGTGACCCGCATTACCGCGGAAATTTCCGGAGATCAGGCAGAACTGTCTGCCCTGAAAGAAAAAATTGAAGCCCAGAATTTTAAGGTTCGGCGTTTTGAATTTACACAAAAAGAGGGAGAACCCATTAAGGCTTCCCTTCTGGTTACTCCGCTGAAGGGCAGGAATGTGATTGATATTCCGGCACTTAAGGAAAGCTGGATTCTGTCACTGGAGGTGAAAGGCCGGCTGGTGTGACCTGTACCAATAAAAAGCCATTGCACTGGCGGTATTTTCTACAGTGCGGTGGCTTTTTTGTGTTCGTTGACAAAATGGTTGTCAGTATTATCGTGAAAGAATGGAGACAGATTAGAAAGTGTGCTATACTAGGTTTCATAAAATATAGCTGAGTGAGAAAATGAAAAAATAGACAAATCCAAGCTGTGAAATAGGAGAGAAAGAACATGGCAGGCAGTCATACGCTGGAACAGGGATTGTGACTGCATCGTTTCATTCTATTCATTTTGTGGAACAGAAAAAGATATGCTTAGTGTGCTGAAGAAAAAAGCAGAGGAACGCCGACAGGCTCTTGCGGAACGTCCGGAATATGTAACTGATATTGAATATGATGAACTTACTTCTTCCTGGCACATAAATATTCTTAGTGATAATCTTGAAGTGACGGAAAGTATCACTGCAAAACCAGTAGACTTAATCGAATGTCTTAATGTTTAGTAGAATGGGTGATAAAATAAAAAGAGGGGGAAGATCCAGATATCGTGCTGATTGTACCATATAGTAAGTCGGTTTATATCTGGAATGGCCCCTCTTCATTGCCAACTATTCGTTAAACCAGTGTTTAGCGAATAGTTGGATGTCACTATCCTATCATCTATTTATGGAATTTTCAAACAAAAATCCCCTTTCAGGCATGGCCATAAATAATCAATAATCAAAACCTTTAAGTTCAGCCATTTCCTTTCTCGATTAAATCCCCATATTTTTCCAGCACTGTTTCTTTATTCACCAGTTTCTTCATCCTGGCTTAATCCTATGTCGGTCAACGACACACCAGGATTTTCCTTTTTCATACTGTAAAAAACATCTTCACCTAGGATCACATGATCCATTAATCGGATCCCCAATATTTCCCCGGCCCATGCAATCTGCCGTGTTAAGGTAAAATCTCCTTCAGACGGTTTTGGGACTCCGCTCGGATGATTATGAGCTACCGCGATGGCTACCGCATTGGCCACGATTGCACCCTTGAATACGTTCTTGATCTCCACGTTGCATGCATAGCTTCCCCCAATCGCAATAATCTCTACGCCAATTGGCTGCAGCTTCATATTGAGATACAGAACCACAAACTGTTCCCGATCCACTCCGTCAAAGACCGGCTTTATTACTTCCACAATATCTTCCGGAGCTGCAATGCTGAATGTCCCACGATTTTTCATCAAATCACGATCTTTTTCCAGCCGAACCCGGTATAGGCTGATCCATTGTGTATCTTTCTTTGCTATTTTCTCCTTCACTACTTCTTCTCCCCCATTATGTTTTCTCAAGTGCCATTCTTTCCAGCTGCAGCTATTTCTGTCCATCATAATATACACCTTATCACACCCATAAGTATTGGCCTATTATTTGTAGGAAAATAATCTTCCCAACAATAATGCTCAGGGATATCAACGGAACTACTGCCTGAATTCTATTATAGGGAGCTTCCGTGGTTTTTCCAACCTGTATCTCCGATTATGACCGTTTTTGTGCATCCATGATATACTTTTCATTAATTGTTTACGTTTACAGCGTAAACGTAAACTTAAATATTATTTTTACTTTTGTGTCAATTTATTTAGCATCACTTATTCGAATATACGTTCTATTTTCGTTGATTTCAATTCGTTCCCATAGTATAATAGACCTATAAAATGATTGCATCATCATTGCCCGATTTAAGGAGGATTTCATGCAAATATCCGATGAATTATTACAGAAAATTTTGGATCAGCCAACTCCGGTGGCTTTATCACAGCTTACTCCTTATTGTTCCGAATTTACGCTGAATGCATTTTCGCAGTACCGTAAACATTTCAAAAACGCAAGAACAGCAAATGAATATGCCTATATGTTTGCTGATTTTTTCAACTTTCTAACGAAGGATTTTCTTCAGATAACTGCAGAAGATGTGCATTATTACTTTTCTTCTGTGCGTGATAAGTATTCCACGCACTCCTTATGCACACGGATCCGTGCCTTGAGAGCATTTGCAAGGTATTTGGATGCAGAAAACAGCAACGATGCGGATGATTTTGATATGGTGACGCCAGATCTTCAAAAGGAAGAACAGACAGAAATCGCAGATAATGGAAGATTTTCTGCACTCTTTCCAGAGTACTCCTTCGAATGTGATCAGCCACTCATTGTCGGACTCACCATGAAGGATATTGACCGCGTATTGGCTACACTTATGGATGAGCAGAATGTAACTCTATTTGCCATCATTTCCTTGGTTCTATGTACTGGTATGACAACAGAAGAAATCTGTGGTTTAAAGATTCATCAGCTGATAGCCACTAGCCAGGCTGATCAGTATGGAATTATGCTTCCCGGTACTAGAAAACGTTTTATCAAAGTTCCACCTGAGCTTTTCTCACTGCTGCTATTGCTTTCTGAGCAAACAGACAATGAAACGGAAACTCTGTTTTTGACCAGCCGTAATCGCTGCCCGTTTACACCGCGTAATTTATCATTTGAAATAAAAAAAGCCTGCCAACGTGCTGGAGTTCATCCCTTTACGCTGCAGCAGCTCCGTAACTTTTCTATTCTTTTAATGCTCCGTAGCCACGCTCCTGAAAAAGTGATCGCGGATTATGCTTCAATAGACTCCCGGTGGATGACCAAATACAAGCAGGCTTCCAAAGATTTTGTAGCCGGACCAGGCGATTATGTATCCTTCTCATTGAGATATAATAATTGGGGAGGGAAAAAACTTTGAACCGATTGCCGTTTTTTAAGAGAAAACAAAAATCCAATTCATTTGAGCAGCTCTTAACTGCAACTGCCGTAAAGCCGGCTGCCATTAATATAGATTTTACCCGTTCCTATATTGAGCGCGGCCTGCGGCAATGGCTTTTCGCCCAATTAAAACAGGATATTGACCTGCTGCCGGATACTGCTTTGACAGAAGAATTTTTCTATAAATCCCAGGATTATATAATCAAGGGATTATATGGCTTCCCTGCCATCCGTTCAATACAGGATATTGTGCTAACGGATGCTTCATTTAAAGATTATGATGATTCCTGTTTGCACTCCATTGCCGCCATCCAGTTTGTATATCAATATACTGCAAAAGGATCTCGTACTTACACCTTACGCTGCACGGCTGTAAACAGCACAAGGTTTGGCTGGCAGATCAGTCATGTTGCTTATATCTAGTTTTTCCTACACTCATAAAATACTGAACCGTTTCTCCAATAATTTACGAGAATTCTTTCCTACACCAAGGAAGCGATAATGTGGGAGCACAGCAACTATCAGAAGCTGCTGTGCTCCGCATTTTTTACATGTACCGAACAAATATTCAATAATCCCGTCCAGAAAGAAAAATTATACCATATGCGGTCAATAACTTACAGTCGTTTGCCTGACTCGCATAATACCAATAGAGGACGTTAAAAAGCCACATACCAATCGAAATCGTATGTGGCTTTTATAGGCTGATCGTGAACATTATTGCCGACTTGTATTGCAGACCAAATATACTACCTGATGATCCTGTGCGATTTTATCCAGCATTTCCCGCGCACGTTCCATGTGCTTATCATCCAAATTTACAAATGGATCATCCAAAATCAAAAATGGTTTTTCATCTCCAAAAAGCGCATCCACAAGTGCCAATCTCATGCACAACACGATACAATCTATTGTTCCTGCACTGAAACTTCCGACCTCGCGGGCTGCACCTTTTTCGTCAATATGCAGATGCAGGTTCCTATCGACCATCACATTACCGAGGTCGTTCCCCATAAGAGTATCAGCATAATACTTGAAACCTCGCTCGACCTTGCCCACATAGCTATTTGCAAGATTATCCTTAGCACGACTCAAAAAATCCATTGCCTTTTCGGCAATAGCAAGTTTCTTTTCGGCCTCTTCCTTTTCAGACTTAAGACGTGCCATGCGGTCTTCCCAGGCTGGAATATTCTCGACAGCTCGACGGATGCGGTCACGTTCCTGACGCAAATTACGCAGTTCTGTATCAATATTATCCATTTGTTCTTGAAGGTCTTTTTCGGATTTCTGCAAATCTTCCGGATCAGGAATATCCATATTGGTATCAGCAACATCGTTTTCAATGCCAGGATTTTCCTCCAGAAAAGTTGTCAGTTTATTCTGCGCCTCTGCAAGAGCCTGTTTTGCAGAATCTCTTTTATGTATATCCTTATCAACAGAGTCGATTAAACTCTCTGATGTATCCTCTTGAAGTTGGTACTTCATTAAAAATTGTTCGAGAGATTCATTGGCCTGCGCTTTTTGGGAAGAAGCACTTTCAAAATCCCTAGTATAGCGGGCAAGGCGTTCCATTGCTTCCCGATACCCGTCAAAGCGTTTCCGAAGATTACGGAGACAACTATCATACTGCAGGTTCTGATCTAACGCACTGTAGGAAAGCAGAATGCCGCAAATCTCCTCTGTCAATTCATCCGCACGAGCCTGATATTCTGCGTTGCCCTTCAGCATTGCCTGTTTCTTAGCCGTAAGTTCTCGATAATCCCTGACTTCGCTACTCAGTTTCCGAATTCCCTCTCGTAGATCGCTGGGTAATTCAACAGGATAATATTTATGCAGGACAGGGACAATCTGTGCACGACAACTCTCAATTTTCTTGTGCAACGCTTCGCGTTTTGCCGTCATCTCACCAGCCTCTTCAATCAGCGCCTGATATTTACTACGGCTTTCACGCAGTTCATTTACAAAATTATCATAATAGGCGGTGTTAGGAAAGTATTGATCAAACACTTCACGAATAGCCTGGTTCTTCGTTTCAATCTCCGCATCAATTTTTTTCAACCCACTCTCTGCAGCATCTTTCTTCGCATTTAATTCCGAGTAAGTTTTCACATCAATGAGCAGTTGTACCAGTTTATTGTCCGGCTCTGCCGCGTTATCATAAAAGCGAAGCAGAAAATCGTTCAATTTATGTTGCAGATCATATAATTCTTGATTTTCTGTATCAGAAATTGCACTTGCCGTAATGACAGATGCCTTGCTTTGTTTTTGGTCTCCGACTATAGATTGGGTATGCAGCCAGAATGCTACAAGTAATGCCACGAAACCAATTACAAGTAGGATGATCCCAGGAGCAGAGAAGTTCATTATAAAACAGGCAATTCCCAAAACCAGAAATACCATCCCAATGCCACCACAAATCAATGGCATTTTCGATATCTGTGGAGCTTCCTGTTCGGATTTCTACTGCACGATAGTCGTTTGTGTATTTTTCTTGGCCATAAGTTCCGTGATGCGGCGACTGTCCTTTTGCTTATCTCGAATCTCCACTTCTGTAGGCAGGCCCAATGCAAAAGTACGTTTCAACACTGCGAGTTGTTCCAGTTCGCTTTCGGATAGGGCATATGCAACGCGGCTTTGGCTCAACACATCGCGGTCACGCAGAGCCTGTTCGCAGGCAGACAAGGTACTGTCGCTAGGGATCCCGTCCCGAAACAGTTCTTTAAGCTGTGCAAGACATTTCTGATTTTCGGCAGATACCGAAAGATCATTCTGCTGCCGCAGTGCATCATTTAAATCGTCCGCAGAAACCATACAATCGTGCAGTTCCTCTTCCGTGGGAGGATTGGGTACGAATCGCTCAGACAGCGTCTCCAATCGTTCCAGTTCTTCCGGCAGCATCTGGGCCGTCATTTTTACTGAAACTTTACTCAGTTCCTTGCAATCTTGGTCACAACGATCAATATCCGCAGCTGTTTGATCTCCATCTGCAAACCATGATTTTTCTCTTTCAATCGTTTCCTTATCTGCATCGTCAAGTGTCAATGCCTGCAGGCGCTGGGTCTCCTGCCGGATTACGCTCAGATTATCCCTCTGCTCTTTAATCTCCTGGAAAGTCGGATAGCCTGCCGGATAATTCTTATCTATTTCATGCAAATATTGCTGATTTTTGTCGATATCCCCACGCAACTCTGAAAGACGCTTCTGATTAATCCTACGTGCTTTTTGGCTCGATGCTAAACGAATTTTCTCACGAAGACCAGTTATAGTTTCAGATTTGGATGCTCTTTCTTCGTTCAATTGTTCTATTTTTTCAATAACTTCCTGTAGACGCTGCTTTTGCTTTTCGGCTTGATCTTTCTGTTCTTCCAGTAAGAGGTATGTACTTTCTAATTCGTTAATGGTTCCACCATTTCCACGGTATGCACGGAATTTTGTTCGATAATCACGCAGCTTTTTCTCTGCCGTATCGTAGTTGCTGAGGTCATTGGTATCATCTACCAAATTACTTAGTTTGGTGCGGATTGAAGTGGTTGCTTCCATATCTTGTGCTGATAACTGCGGAACATAGGTGCTGCGGGAAAAGGAATCCGCATCCAGTTGAAACAGTTCTTCACCGAGTTTTTCCGAATATGCTGTACTGGGCTGACGGCTGGTCAGATCCAGCAAGGAAAACGTATCCTTTGCAGCTGTTTTCCCAAAGTAACGTGTAACGCGGTAACAGGTATCATGCGTTTCAAGCTCCAAGTAACCTCCGTACTTTCCACCCTGCCATGGATCATATCGCTTTCGTTCATTTTCTACGATATTTCGCGCACCCGTTCGTGGGAAACCATAGAACATGGATTTGATAAAAGCTACAAAAGTACTCTTACCAAAACCATTGCTTTGGCAGATTGTAGTCAGGCCCTCGTCAAAAGTAAAATCAAAATCAGAGAGTACGCCAAAGTTTTCAATATGACATCTAATCAGTTTCATAGCGTAATCTCCTCTCCCATTAATGCCTGCATACCAGTGCGGATAATGGCTGCCTTATCTTCTTCACTTCCATCAGATGCCAATACTAAACGGATAAATTCACCCTTCAGCGAAATGTCGTTTTTGTAGTCCTCCGGATTGATAGCCATATGTGTTTCATCTTTGACCTTAACAAAGAAAAAGTCGCTCTTTACAAGGTTCTGCAGGTATGATACCGCAATATTGGCTGTAGGATCTACCTCACCTGACAGAAGGAACTCAACCATATCATTGGAAGAAATATTCTGAGTGGTCTCTTTCATCTTTTGCCCAATCTCGGAATTTTTTGTCAGTCCTGTGATATTGACCGAAATACGATGCAGTTGTCGGCAGGAAAATGGCACAAATTCATGCTGGATCCTGCCAGAATCTACGGTGAGCAAAACAAAGCCTTTTGCCCCGCACTCATCAAACCCTCGACCTTCCAAACAGCCAGCATAGCAATAAATCCCCTTATCGTCTAATGGTTGCTCCATGTAGGAATGGATATGGCCCAATGCCAGGTAATCGATCCCTTTATTTTTAAGTTGAGGAATATTAACTTGATCCACACCAGAAACTGTTCCTGCCTGTCCATGCAGAGTAACAATGTTGACCGTACCATCTTTATGCGGAATCTGTGAGTAAAGGGAATTCGCATTGGCTTCACAAATCTCAACACCAGAAATCGTCACGTTGTCATATTCATAGGTCGTCCATTCCTTGCCGAAGATTTTCAGGTTATCCGGTATATTATGGTCAGCAAATGCATATGTAGCCCCATCGTGATTGCCGGCAAGATACAGATAATCCACTTTGGATGTCCGCCGTATAGCATCAAGAATTTCGTCTACAGTTCGGAGCTTTATGCGCTCTCCATCAAACAGATCACCCGCAATGATGACCGCCTGTACATGATTTTGTGCTGCATATTCGGTCAGTCTGAGGAAAGAACGAATGATTTCAGTGTTTCTGGTCGATGCCTGTTCCTCTGTCATGTGGGTCTCCATCGGAGAGTCCAAATGCAGGTCCGCACAATGGATAATCTTTGTCAATGATTTCAACTCCCATCTGAAAGAACATTTGATTTATAAGTCTTTTGCTTCTATTGATATTTCAACATTATGATTTAATTGTATACGAGCTAATATATTATATCAAGTTCAATATCGTTAAAAATTGTACATTAAAACTTTCCAAAGTAAATTTCCGTAATAGAATTTGCCAGATAAGATACTGCTATCTTTTTCGGAATAAACCTTCCGACTTCTTTCTCATTCTTTGTTACGATAATCCCCTGCCCAGACATCGTAGGGTTCAGGTAACGCGGTTCACTTCATTTGATTTTAACTTCTGCCGTACATATATTCCCAAGGATTAAAAAGCAAGGACGCATCTTTCCGCCCTTGCTCTATTTTACCGATATTTTATAATCTTGCCAGCAATTCGCCCGGTGTAAATGCAACAACCTTGCTTTTCACAAAATCTTTTATATTT
>ERZ773162.1668-NODE-1668-length-16913-cov-3.743149_pt1 | contig 16913 bp, 13 predicted proteins | sample MGYA00511113_ERZ773162 | MGnify/ENA primary metagenome ERZ773162 (study PRJEB29015, sample SAMEA2737807) | human gut metagenome | biome: human gut; feature: human-associated habitat; material: faeces | place: China | collected 2012 ... | reverse complement strand
ATACAAGAGTTTGTCTTTTCCTATGATATGCTGCTGCCCGACGACTTCATCCAGACTCGTCGGCCGCATACGGGATGCCAAAGGAGATTCCTTTTTTCCATTTTCCTGTCGCATGTAATCAAATAAATCCATGTTTCCTCCGAAATTGCATTTTAAAATATAAAATCTTGCATATTTACTTGCATATTTCCTATTTCTTCTTGCATTTCCGTTTTAAAATGCAGGATTTCGTATCTGATTATGCATCACACCTAATAAGATACTAAATAATGGGAAAAAGTACAAGTCTTTTGTCATATATATTTTCTATCACTTGTATGTCATAAACCTATCACGGTTCCACAAGGCGGTCGACTGTCACAAAGGTATAGCCCATTTCCTGCAAAGCCGGAATGAGTTCCCGGACTGCCTCCACAGTGGACGGATAAGCGTCGTGCATTAAAATAATATCATTTTCTCCCACATTTTTCACTACCTTACAATAAACCTGCTCCGCGTTCTGTAGGCTCCAATCCAGAGTATCCACATCCCAGAAGATCCAGAACATGCCTGTCTGCTTTTCCAAGGTCTCATTTTTGCAACCAAACGGCGGGCGGAAAAATTGCGGACGTTTTCCGGTCAGACCTTCTAAAATATCATTCGTCTTTGTTATCTCCTCTGTTGTCTCATCCGCGGAGATCTGGCAGACATTGGCGTGCGTATAAGTGTGATTTCCGATCAGATGCCCGGCATCGCTTACCTTTTTTACAACATCCGGGTAGAGTTCTGCTTCTTTTCCCATCATAAAAAAACTCGCCTTTATACCTGCCTGATCCAAGACATCAAGGATCTCCTCTGTATAGACCGGATGGGGACCGTCATCAAAAGTCAGGGCTACGAGTTTTTCCTCCGGGTCTGCCCAGTCTGCATTGCTTATGACTGTCGCAGTCTTTCGCACCGGGTCCGATCCTTCATAGACCGCATACTGCCAGAAAAGTCCGCCACACGTCACAAGCAGTCCAAAAAGTCCCGTCAGGATATACTTCTTTTTCATAAAAAAAGCCAGCCCTGACTTTTTGCCAAGACTGGCTCTACTCTTATTCTTCATACTATAGTATATGAAAAATGTGCTCTTTTATGCCTGATGCTTTACGACAGCGGTCAATTCTGTACCCGCTACATCAATATAAATGGTATCGCCCATATCCACTTCATCTGCCAAAATGCATTTGGCTGCCATGGTCTCTACATACTTTTGCAGATACCGCTTGAGTGGTCTTGCACCATAGATCGGATCATAACCATGATCGACAATGTAGGTCTCTGCCTCCGGTGACAATTCCACACGGATCTCACGGTCTGCCAGACGTCCGTTCAACTCCTCCATGAGAAGCGTCACGATATGACCGATATTATCCTTGGTAAGTGGCTTGAACAAAATGGTCTCATCCAGACGGTTCAAAAATTCCGGTCTGAAGTGTGCTCTTAAATCTTCCAGTACTGCGCTCTGACTTTCCTGACTGATATTGCCGTTTTCGTCCATTCCATCCAACAGATACTGTGATCCGATATTAGATGTCATGATCAGTATCGTATTCTTAAAATCTACGGTACGTCCCTGTGAATCGGTGATACGTCCATCGTCTAATACCTGTAACAGAATATTGAATACATCCGGATGTGCCTTTTCCACCTCATCGAAGAGAACAACAGAGTACGGTTTTCTGCGGACTGCCTCGGTCAGCTGACCACCCTCATCGTAGCCGACATATCCCGGAGGTGCTCCGATCAGGCGGGCTACAGAATGTTTCTCCATGTACTCACTCATATCGATACGGACCATATTGTTCTCATCGTCGAACAGTGCCTCAGCCAGGGCTTTCGCAAGCTCAGTCTTGCCGACACCGGTCGGTCCAAGGAACAGGAAGGAACCAATCGGTTTGGTCGGATCCTTGATCCCGGCTTTGGAACGAAGGATGGCTTCAGTTACCTTTTCCACGCCTTCATCCTGGCCTACGACCCGTTTGTGCAGCACGGTATCCAGATGCAGGATCTTGCTGCGCTCGCTCTCGTTTAATTTATTTACCGGAATGCCGGTCCAGCGGGAGATGATCCGCGCGATCTCATCCTCGGTGACACTCTCATGCACCAGACTCAGATCCTGATTCTTGACCTTCTCCTCCTCGGCTTCCAGTTCTTTCTGCAGCTGTGGCAGCTTGCCGTACTGCAATTCTGCTGCTTTATTTAAATCATACTGCTGCTGGGCAGTCGCGATATCGCGGTTTACCTGCTCGATCTCCTCACGCAATGCGGACAGATGGGAAACGGAATTCTTTTCATTCTCCCACTGTGCCTTCTTGCTGGCAAACTCGTCATGCAACTCTGCCAGATTTTTCTGCAGATCCGCCAGACGCTCCTGGCTCAAATGATCTGTCTCTTTCTTTAATGCAGTCTCCTCAATCTCCATCTGCATGATCTTTCTGGAAAGTTCATCCAGTTCGGTCGGCATGGAGTCAAGCTCGGTCTTGATCAGGGCGCAGGCCTCATCAACCAGGTCGATCGCCTTATCCGGCAGGAAGCGGTCGGTGATGTAACGGTCAGAAAGCAAAGCTGCTGCCACCAGGGCAGAGTCCGTGATCTTGACACCGTGGAACACTTCGTAACGCTCCTTGATACCACGCAGAATGGAAATGGTATCTTCTACGGTCGGCTGGTCTACCAGCACCGGCTGGAAACGACGTTCCAGGGCCGCATCTTTCTCAATGTATTTCCGGTATTCATCCAGTGTGGTCGCACCGATACAGTGCAGCTCGCCTCTGGCAAGCATCGGTTTTAACAGGTTGCCTGCATCCATGGAGCCCTCGGTCTTGCCGGCTCCCACAATGGTATGCAGCTCATCGATGAACAGAATGATCTGTCCTTCACTCTTTTTCACTTCTTCCAGAACGGCTTTTAACCGCTCCTCAAACTCGCCACGGTACTTGGCGCCTGCAACCAGCGCGCCCATATCCAGCGCAAACAGCTTGCGGTTCTTTAAGCCTTCCGGCACATCGCCGCGGACAATACGCTGGGCCAGTCCCTCGACAACCGCCGTCTTACCAACACCAGGCTCACCGATCAGGACCGGGTTGTTCTTGGTCTTTCGGGAAAGAATCTGGATTACGTTACGGATCTCGCTGTCACGACCGATGACCGGGTCAAGCTTCTGGTCCTTCGCACGCTCTACCAGGTCGTAGCCATATTTTTCCAGGGTGTCATAGGTTGCTTCCGGATTGTCGCTGACAACTCTCTGGTTGCCGCGCACCGTAGACAGTGCCTGCAAAAAGGTGTCGCGGGTAATGCCGTACTGGCGGAACAGATCCTTCATGGTACGGTCCGCATACTTTAACATGGACAGGAAAATATGCTCAACAGAGACATATTCATCGCCCATGGCTTTGGATTCGTCCTCCGCATTGATGAGGACTTTATTTAAATCATTGCTGATGTAAACCTGACTGGAACCGCTTACCTTCGGCAGTCCTGCCAGCTTCTGCTGTGCTTCATTGGTGATCAGCTCTTTGCTGATGCCCATCTTGGTTAACAATTTTAAAATAAGGCTGTCATCCAATGTGAGCAGACTGTAGAACAGATGCTCCTGTTCGATCTGCTGATTGCCATATTCGTAAGCAAGCTTTTCACAGTTCTGGACGGCTTCCATTGATTTCTGGGTAAATTTGTTTATATTCATAAATCACACCTCCATTCCTTTTAGTGCAACGTCATCTTTTATCTCATCTGTTATACTACTTCTATAACATTAGCTGTACTATAGCACATGTTATTAGCACTGTCAAGAGGTGAGTGCTAATTATTTGTGAAGAATTTGTGTCTTTCACAATGCCATCTTCTGCAAATGCAAAAGAGCTGGTTTTTCGTCTGCGGGAATCCAAAAAAGCTTCTTTCCAGATTTTCTTCTCCCCGGCAAAAAAGAGCGCCGACACGGCAGCGAATCCCCAAGCGGTGTCCGAAAAGTCTGGATCCAGTCTAATATTCTTATTTCATCGCAATACATGGACTCCCTTGTCCACATGCTCTGGCTGTCTTCTATTTCCTTGCATCTAATTGTTAACCAATTTTTAATTATATGTTGACAATTAGATCTCCTCGTGCTATTTTATTTCTCAAAACCAATTTTTATTTACCATATCAAAGGAGATCCGATCTTATGAGCACAACGCCTGATATTTCCACCGATCCACAGCTTTCCCGCGAGGAAGCGCTTGCCATCTTAAACACTCCGGATGGAGAACTTCCGGAACTCATCGCCCGTGCAGAAGTCCTGCGCAGAAAGTATAAAGGAAACCATGTAAGCATCCATATCCTGACCAATGCCCGCAGCGGAAACTGTTCCCAGGACTGCGCTTACTGTGCCCAGTCCTGCCGCTCCAAAGCTGAGATTGATAAATACAAATGGGTAGACGATGAGAAATTATATAAAGACAATGACTTTGTCAACGAGAACCATCTGTCCCGCCACTGTATCGGCTTAAGCGGAATGAAATTCACCGACGCGGAAATCGAAGATCTGGCGAAACGGATCCGTAAAATGAAAGAAACCGGTACGCATCTGTGCTGTTCCATCGGCTTTCTGACCGAGCATCAGGCGAAAATCTTAAAAGAAGCCGGGCTCGACCGCATCAACCACAATTTAAACAGTAGCCGTTCCTATTATCCCAACATCTGCTCCACCCATACCTTTGAGCAGCGCGTGGCCAACATCAAAATGCTTCAGGGACTGGGATTTGAGATCTGCAGCGGCGGGATCATCGGCATGGGCGAGTCCAAAGAAGATGTTGTCGACATGCTTCTGGAACTCCGCGAGATCCAGCCGGAAGCACTCCCGATCAATTTCCTGCTTCCGATCCCGGGCACTCCGTTAGAGCACGCCGATATTTCTGGGCTCACAACGGAATACTGTCTGAAGGTGCTCTGCCTTGCCAGACTTCTGGTCCCGAAATCTGATATCCGCTGTGCTGCCGGACGGGAAGTTTATTTTAAGGGAAAAGAAAAAGACCTGCTCCGCGTGGTGGATTCCATTTTTGCCTCCGGTTACCTGACCGCGGGCGGGCAGGGAATCCAGGATACCATCCGGGCCATTGAGGAAGCCGGTTTCACTTACGAAATCGAATCCGCTTAACAAAAAACGAAAGGAGTTCACTATGACAAACCAGACTACCGCCGGATCTTTCCGGAGAAGCAACACTTATGCCATGACTATGACAGCGCTTATGACCGCTGTCACCTGTATTCTCGCACCGCTGTCCATCCCGATCGGGCCGGTGCCGATCTCTCTTACTAATTTCGCCATCTATCTATCTCTTTACCTGTTGGACTGGAAAAAAGGGACAATCAGTTATTTCATTTATTTACTGCTCGGCTTTGCCGGACTTCCTGTCTTTTCCGGTTTTACCGGCGGCGTTGCCAAGCTCGCCGGACCAACCGGCGGTTACATTGTAGGCTTTATCCCGATGGCGATCATTGCCGGATTTGTGATTGACCACTGCAAAAAGCGCTGGGTCCAGCTGGTCGGCATGATCTTCGGCACCATGATCTGTTACGCACTCGGAACTGTATGGTTCTGCTTCCAGGCCAACTACACGGTATCGGCTGCCCTTGCAGTCTGTGTTATCCCATTTATCCCGGCTGACCTCATCAAGATGGTGCTTGCCATGAGTATCGGTCCGGAGATCCGCAAAAGACTGGGTTCTGTGGTTCAATAATAGCAACAACTGTAGTATAATGGATGTCATGGGTGTCTCCATGAGACAACGAACCGTAAAAACACAAAACCTTAAACAGGCGAGGAAAAAAACATGACATCCATCCGAGGTCTCCTGATCAGTCATATGATCTGGAAAAATATGAATCATAATGCGCCACATAAAAAGCATTCTGCCGCAAGACACCGCTGGCAGAATGCTATTTTCAATAAAGACCGCTTGCCAGAAGCCTACACCTGGTCTGCAGAGACCACACCAGGCGGCACTGCCTTTCAACGTGTCATCCGTACAGACACCGGACGTACCGGACGTGTACTCCTATATTTTCATGGAGGTGCCTACCGGGACGGCCTGGTGCCATCCTACCGCAATTTTTCCACCGGTTTTTTTCAAGCAGCCAATGGCTGCGAGACCATTTACCTGGATTACCGGTGCGCTCCGGACTACCAATACCCCACACAATTAAATGAAGCCCTGGATCTTTGGGATGATCTTACCAAACGGCAGGGTTATGCGCCGGACCAGATCATACTGGGCGGTGACTCCGCAGGCGCCAATCTGGCCCTGGCTCTGCTCTTAAAGCTGCGGGATCTAAACAAAACCATGCCGAGAGCCGCATTCTGTTTCTCCGCCTGGACCGACATGACCTGCAACACCCAGAGCTTCCGTGACAATTACGGAAGGGATGTCATGTTCGGCAACAAGGGAAAAACTCTGACCGAAGAGCGCCTGCAGGCACTCATGCAGGGAAAGATTTTTTCATTTCTGGGAAATGCAGACCGGACAGATCCGTATGTTTCACCGATCTTCGGGGATTATCACGGCTTTCCACCCATGTTTTTCTCTGTTGGCACCCATGAAATGCTGTATGACGAGACTTTACAGGTCGTAGAGAAGCTGAAAGCATGTCAGGTTCCGGTCACCTGTGAGATCCAGCCGGGAATGTTCCATATTTATGTCGTATTTGCCCGCTTGGTTCCAGAGGGAAAGATTTCTTACCACCGGCTTTTAGATTTTATACGCGCGAATTTTGTCGATTGAATCGCCTTGCGCTTACGATTTTCCTATGTTATCCTAGAGAAAAGTTCTTGTGTTTTTTATTGCAATGCTATATAATGGTTTTTTCATTTTGCAAAGGAACAATACATATGAAAATATTACTGGATGATGTTAAGTTGAATTTATTGCTCGAACAAAAGAAACAATTTATAGGTAAGACTGTTGTATGGGATAGTTTATTATCAGCAGTCTCTTTTTTGATATCTGTAATTTGGGCTTCTTATAGCGATTTTTTCATAATTTCTGGCATTGTCATAAAAACTATTTTCGTCCTATTAGGCTTATTTTTTACCGGAAAAAGTATTTTTGATATCTATCATTGTTCCAAAAACTCCTATACATACGAAGATCTTTTTCAGGACATCAATAGGCTGAATGAAATAACTCACAATCATTCAATTATTGCAATCAAAAACACGTTTGATGAATTTCCAAATAAATTTTTACTCTACTACGATACCCGTTGGAATGCTTATTTATTCTTAAACTTCAAAGATAACACGAATAACGAAAACTTTATTGTATCTGGAATATCAAACAAGTTAAAAATAAAAGCAGACGATATAAAGCTCCAGTATATTGCCCAAAATCTCAGTAAGAAATACTCGGAAAGCCATAAAGAAGAACGTATTTACAGTCACAAATTGTATTTGGCAAATATTTCTTCTTTTCCGAATGCTGCGAGATCGAATTCATTTGAGATTGATGGCGTTTCCTATTGTTGGATGAGTATTTCTGAGATGGAAAACGATCCTCGAATCATGGAAGTAAATGAAGATATCGTACAATTTGTAAAAGAAAACTGTAATTAGGTTGCGCATAATACCAAGGCCTGTGCAGGCAGTTGACTGATAAAATCAGACCAGCAGCCCGCACGGGCCTATTATAAATATAAGATGTTGTTACTTTTCCTTGTTCTGCCAGCAGATCTGCTCGCCCTGCACAAGCGGATATCGCGCGAGTTCTGCCCCGTCCAGATTCTCCGCATGCATGTCCACGCCTGTAATCTGGTGATTTTCGTAGGTGGTGTAGTAGTAGATTCCCTTGTCTGCATTGCAACAGGAAGTATAAATCGTGATCTCATACTTTTCGCCGCCTACATCACAACAGCCTCTCTGCTGCTCTACGGAGTGCAGAATATGGAAGAACTGGCTCACGCTTGCACTTTCAGAGTCTTTCGATAAAGAATTTGCACGGACATAAGCAGCCCGTATAAAGCGGGATGCAGAAGATAGATCGCCCGGCAGCCCCAATGCACCCATACCGCGACTGTAGGCCGTAAGGTCAAGTCCCGGTGCGAAGGTGTTTTCCGGCTGCCTCGGAGACAGACCGCGGTAATCATTTAAGCGGAACATCTGCTGCGGAAACGGCGGGTTGTTTGTGAGGACTCCGGCCGGATTATCATAAATATGAAGTCCGTCTGCCACGGCTTCCACTACGATGGTTTCTTCCCGGTCCGCGATCATCCAGTGGAGCTGGGAAACCGGATATTTTTCATTGAATGGCGTATTCGTGATCTGGATTTTTGCAAGCAGCGCACGCACCTCTTTCACAGTTGCGCACTGTCCCAACAGCCACAGCGGCAGTTCAAACTGCGCAACATTTTCTTTTGTTCCATCGGTTACGGGTTCTCCGTACACAGCGTTTCCCACAAAGTTCAGACCGGCCATGCCGAGCCCTTTTTCATTTACTGCATCGTAATAAAGCGGATAGTTATCCGCAATATGTGCCATGCCGATCATGGCATAATGATGCTCCATCTCACCAAGGAAACGGAAATGGAACGGATAATTCCGGGGTGTGACTGTAACCTCCTCCCCGTACGGAAATTCGTAATCCAGATTCCGTCCAAAATAAAAGTCTTTTGTTTTATAGACTGCTGCTGTACACATCGCGGTTCCTCCTTCTTTATCATTCCATATATTTCCATCATTTTAACACCATTATAATGCAATTTTGTTGTTTTAACAACATTCAAATGCCGCAATATCTATTATACTCTAACCATGTTGTTACGTTACTGATATTATTTGTGTTGTAAGGAGGAAATATTTATGAGTCAGAATATGTTTTGCTATCAGTGCCAGGAAACTGCAGGTTGTACCGGATGCACCAATTCCGGTGTCTGCGGAAAAACTCCGGATGTCGCTGCCATGCAGGACCTTTTAGTATATGTTACCCGCGGGATTTCCGCTGTCACCACGCATCTGCGCAGCCTGGGAACCGAAATCAGCGCTGAGATCAACCATCTCATCACTGTGAATCTCTTCACCACCATCACCAACGCGAACTTTGACAAAGAGATGATCGTTGCCCGCATCCGCGAAACGCTGGACACCAAGGAAAATCTCTTAAAGCAATGCCCGGATACCTCCGTGCTTCCGGCTGCCGCACTCTGGAACGGCGAGGAACATACCTTTGCAGTCAAAGCGGCCCTGGTAGGGGTTCTCTCTACCAAGGATGAGGATATCCGCAGCCTGCGCGAGATGATCACTTATGGTTTAAAAGGACTTTCCGCCTACAGCAAGCACGCGAATGCCCTGTTAAAGGAGAATGCGGAGCTGGATGCTTTCCTGCAGCGCGCCCTGGCCGCTACGCTGGATGATTCCCTGACTGTCTCGGATTATGTAAACTTAACCCTGGAGACCGGAAAATACGGTGTGGAGGGCATGGCTCTGTTGGATGCAGCCAATACCGGCGCTTACGGTCACCCGGAAATGACCCGTGTGAACATTGGTGTTGGCAAGCACCCGGGCATTCTGGTTTCCGGCCACGACCTGCGCGACCTTGAGATGCTGCTGATCCAGACACAGGGAACCGGTGTAGATGTATACACCCATTCCGAGATGCTTCCGGCCCACTACTATCCGGCTTTCAAGAAGTATCCGAACTTCGTCGGCAACTATGGAAATGCATGGTGGAAACAGAAAGAAGAGTTTGAGAGCTTCAACGGACCGATCCTTATGACGACCAACTGCATCGTGCCGCCGAAGGACAGCTATAAAGACCGCCTCTACACCACCGGTGCAGCCGGATATCCGGGCTGTAAGCACATCGGCGGTGAGATTGGCGAAGAAAAAGATTTCTCTGAAATCATCGAGCAGGCAAAACGCTGCGCAGCTCCGACGGAGATTGAGCAGGGTGAGATCCTGGGCGGCTTTGCCCACAACCAGGTGCTGGCCCTAGCTGACCAGATCGTAGACGCGGTAAAAACCGGTGCGATCCGGAAGTTCGTAGTTATGGCTGGCTGTGACGGACGGGCCAAATCCAGAAACTACTACACCGATTTTGCAAAGGCACTGCCGCACGATGCCGTAATCTTAACTGCTGGCTGCGCAAAGTACAAATATAATAAGCTGGATCTGGGCGATATCAACGGGATCCCGCGTGTGCTGGATGCCGGACAGTGCAATGACTCGTACTCCCTGGCTGTCATCGCACTGAAATTAAAGGAAGTTTTCGGTCTGGATGACATCAACGACCTGCCGATCGTCTACAACATCGCGTGGTATGAGCAGAAAGCGGTCATTGTCCTGCTGGCGCTTTTATACCTTGGTGTGAAGAATATCCACTTAGGACCGACCCTTCCGGCCTTCTTATCCCCAAATGTTGCGAAAGTTCTGGTGGAAAACTTCGGCATCGCGGGTATTGGAACGGTTGAGGAGGATCTGAAATTATTTTTCGAGTAATGGAGTTTCTGCAAAAATGCACCGCAAGCCAAAAGCCTGCGGTGCATTTTCAATGTCTCACTGATGTTTGATATTGACATCCATCTGGTTGAACGGGATCTCAATGCCGTTCGCATCGAACACTTCCTTAATGCTTTCCAGCACATCCCAGCGGACCTGCCAGTAATTTTCCGTTTTGGTCCAGCCGCGGCAGCCGAGCATAACCGCGCTGTCGGCCAGCTCATCCACATAAACGGTAATGCCGTCCTCTGCCAGTACCAGCGGATGCTTCTCGTACACCTGACGGATCAGCTCTTTTGCCTTTTTGATATCGGCGCCATAACCGATTCCTATCACCAGGTCTACCCGGCGCTTTTCCTGGGAAGTGACATTCACAACCGTGCTGTTGGAAATCTGGCCATTGGGGATCGTAATCTTTTTGTTATCGACCGTAATGATGGTGGTGTAAGCCAGGCCGATACTCTGTACCGTTCCCTCGTATCCGCCGCTCACAATGTAGTCGTGCACGCCAAACGGACGCAGCAGCAGCAGCAGGATTCCGCCTGCCACATTCGCCAGGCTGCCCTGCAGGGAAAGGCCAACGGCCAGTCCGGCAGAACCCAAAAGCGCGATGATGGAGGCCGACGGGATACCGATCTTATCGGCCGCGATAAAGATCGCCAGCGCGTAAATGCAGGCATCTGCCGCAGAGATCAGGAAACGGCTGATACTCGGATCCAGATTCATGCTTGTAAAGGTCTTATATAAGAACTTGCGCACGGCATGCACAATCCGGTTTCCGATCACCAGAATGAGAATGGCGATCACCAGACGGTAACCAAAGCTCATAAGTCCCGGAAGCCAGCTCTTTACGGTTTCTAAAATTACATTGGGTTTTAAATTCTGCAGATCCTCCTGAACCTCTTCTGCCACTGCCTTGGTTTCCTCCAAAACAGTAGAAAGGTCTGCATCCGTTTCTGCTGCCGTGAGCAGCATCAGCTTTGTCAAAAACATCATTATGGTTCTTACCCTCTCTTATTTAGTAGTGCTTCGATCTCCTGCTCCTCCTGGGAGAACAGCAGATTCCGGTTGTACTGGTAATAGCGCTCGCATTCATAATCCTGCAGGAAATGAACGCTGTATGCCCCGGTATTGAGTTCTGTCACAAACAGCACCAGCTCCTGGCTGTTTGCAAAAGCCGCTTCCATAAAGTCAAACGCATGCTCCAGCGCTGCGCCCGCCTCGTCGAACCGTTCCTCATAACGGTCACTGTCCACGCCAAAACGCTCACGCAAAAGCGCAAAGCCCTCGTCCCAGTCGGTGATGCCGCTCTTTAAGAGTGCCATGGAATCCTCTTCCAGTTTGGCGCTCACCGCACGGCAGGTACGAAGCTGCGTACGGGAGAACAGGGCATTTTCCAGCCGGTTGGTCCAGTCTGCGCGGAATTGATTGGCAAGTGCTGCCAGGGCATTTGCCAGCACACCATCCCGGTTTGCTGTCTGGGCACTCTGCAGCTTTTTCATCTGCTCCATACGCAGACTCATCATCTCTTCCATATAAATAAGATTTCGGAACTTTTCATTCAGCCCCGACAGAAGCAGGCTCACCACGCTGATGCGCTCATCAAAGGATGCCCGCTGCAGCTTGTCCACCGCAGCCTCGGAAATATGACCCGCAAGCACCTGCTCCACCTGGTAATCATCCTGGTATTTGTAGTACAGCTCCAGATAATTTGCAAAGTCCTTCGCAATCTTTGGAAACTGCAGATATTCTCCCACCAGTTCCCGATCCATCTTGCGGCCCTGCTTTTCGTAGATCCAGATCAGCTCGGACAGATCTTCCCAGCCACGCGGCGTCACAAAGCGCTTGCCGTCCACCGTTGTCTCGATCTGACAGAAATTCTGCGGCCGCACGCTCAGATAAGAAAGGATCGCCGGATGCACCCCGGCTGTCTTTGCATACTCTTTCCAGACGTTCAGATCCGGCTCCACATCGATGCGGCGGATCCGGTCCATGGTGACGATATCGAACTCGCGCACTGACTTGTTGTATTCCGGCGGGTTTCCTGCTGCCACAATGATCCATCCCTCCGGGATCTTATGGTTTCCAAATGACTTACCCTGCAGAAACTGCAGCATGGTCGGTGCCAATGTTTCCGACACACAGTTGATCTCATCGATAAACAAAATGCCCTCCGGCATTCCACTCCGTTCCATGCGCTCGTAGACCGATGCCACGATCTCACTCATCGTATACTCGGTAACGGCATACTCCTTTCCACCGTACTGTTTATGCTCGATAAAGGGCAGTCCCACCGCACTCTGCCGGGTATGATGGGTGATGGTATAGGCCACCAGACCGATCTGACATTCCTGCGCCACTTGCTCCATAATCTGGGTCTTGCCGATTCCCGGCGGTCCGATCAGAAGCATCGGGCGCTGGCGGATGGAGGGAATCTCGTAAGCCCCAAACTCATCCTTTGCCAGATACGCGGCCACAGTGTCTTTGATTTCCTGTTTTGCCCGCTTAATGTTCATGATTCCTATTCTTCCTTTCCAATGTAATTCTGTCGTAACTGTTCCGTACCTTCACAGTTACGTTCCGTCCGTCATGTTCGCTGCCCGTGACATCGTTCTCCAGCAGCTGCTCCTAAAGCGGACCGTCCTTCGCTGCCTTACTGCCAGAAGATTGTCCTCCGCTGTTCTCCAGCAGCTGCTCCGGCTCCAGGATCAGCTTCATGGCCCAGGCCGGGACAGAAATATCGGTATACTGATCCTTCAAAAAGACGAAAGCGGTATCATACACCGGCCGTTTTACCGGATAGATCCCCTCTCCGTCTGTAAAATACAGCAGTCCCTTCAGGCGGCGAAAAGCCCCCTGGCGAATCAGTCCATTCACATACTCGAATGCCGGACGGAAATCCGTGCCGCCCTGCCCGATGATGGTAAAATCCCGCATGTAGGCTTCCATCTCTTCCTGATTCGTAATGAGACGGTCCTGCTGCACCTGTTCATCGCACTGGATGATGTGGATGTTGGTCTTCTTAAAATAACTGTCCGACTGACAAAGCACGTCGTAGGTTTCCTCCAGAAAACACCGCACCAGATCCCCGGAACAGGACATGGAGGTGTCGATCACCACAACAAAATCCTCGATCCGGCTGACTTCTTTGGATTCCAGCGGCTCGATGAGCGGCATGTTGCCATACAGCGAAAGCCCGTAGGTATAAAAGATCGCATCGAAGGAATCCGGATCGACCTGCATCTCCTCCCGCAGCACCGAAAAGCGCTGCAGAAAGTGACGGTAATCATACCGTTCCCGGTTCTCCACCTGGATCTGCTCTAGCATACTTTTATTTTCCTCGTCCTGCTGGTTTCCCATGGTCTCCATCTCGGTCTGCACCTTTTCCCGGTTATTGCTCCACTGCGTCTGGCGCACCATGGGAGTCTTCGGGGAATCCCCCGGGAGATCCCAGAAACTGTGGTCATCCACCAGAAATTCCGCTGCCAGACGCTCCAGTCTCCTCGGCTCCAGCTGCTCTTCCTTCAGCACACGATACACGCCCTCTGCATTCAGCACAGTAAGCTTCGCATGCAGCCGTCCGTACCAGTCCCGGCGAAACGGCGTCGGTGCCACACGAATGCATTTTACATACATGTCGTCCAGCATGGATTCCACCGCAATATCGCAGGCCAGGTTCCAAAGTTCCGGTTCCCGTTTGCCGCGCGTGTCCATATGGCAGAACAGGCAGTGCAGCACCATGTGCAGATATGCCCGGTTCACATGCACGCGCCCCCTCTGGTACAGATCGCAGACGTAATCCGGATGATAGTAGATCACAAATCCATCTGTCCCCACACCACGGCAGCACGGGTCTGCCTCAAAGCCAAGCGAACTTAACGAAAGGTCCAGATACCGCATATTCAGGTACAGTTCATTCCTGGCATTCCGGAAGATCCGGGTACAAAGTTCCACCATATTCAGTTCTTCCAGCTGTCTGTGCCTGGTTGGATCGATCATGTTCCGTAATTCTCGTTACCAGACACACAACCATGTGTGTCCGACAGCGATTTCCCCTTTCTTATCTATAAACTGCCCATCGCCAAAAAACACTGCGAGGGCGGTTTTCAAAATTCGAATCGGCGTTTCCGCTTTGATGACTGCGTTTTCACTGAATGTTCCATGTCACCAGTTAAATCCTGTATTGTTTCGGCATCATGTAGTGCACCTGCAGACTGCATCGAATCTGCAGCCCGAAGCTGATGCCGCCGTTCCATCAGCCAGCTCACCATTTCCGTATCGCCGGATTCCTGAGCTATCTGAATAAATGTGGAAAGCTGGGCAGAGAAATTCTGAAGCGACTGATTTTGTTCCGTATTCCGGAGTTGTTCTGCCGCAAGTTCTGGCTGTCGGGTTTCGCATTGATCCTTCCTTGGCATAAGTACCTCTTCTACCAGCCACGGCAGTTTTCCTGGTTCCAGGTTGCTCACGTGGTTCTTCTTCATGTTATCTGCCTGAATCAAAAGCCGTCCGGTCATCTCCCAGTGCTCCCGAATATAAGTCTGGTACTGTTCCCGGAATTTCTCCGATAATTCTTTGGGATAGAGCAGCCTTCCCAATGCCAGCTCTGTGACCAGTTCTTCTTTTTCCTGCACCTGCACATGTGGAAAAAGCTCATCGTAGCCCCGGTATTGGAACACCCGCCCGGCAAAACAGTACCGGTAACGGTGCCCACAGCCATGCGTCTCGATGCAGACAATGCGGGCTGGTGTATTCTCAACCGAATCCTCGAAATACTCCGGAAAGATCAGTCTCGCCTCGTATTCTTCCGGCAGTTTCTCCGAAGACAGATCCAAGTTTTGCTGTTCTCTTTCCCGCTGCTTTGTTTCGCCCGTTTTTATTTCTTCCAGTTTTAACGATCCCTGCTCTGCTTTTTTCCAATCCGCCTGCCGCAGCGGCTGAATCATTGCTGTACACGGGTAGGAATTTTCTGAACTGAAAATTCCGTACGATACAGTTGTGGCTGCGGATTTTGCCGATTTGGAATGCGAAGCATCGGCAAAATCCCGTTGCTGCACACGCATGCGTGTGCAGTAACAATGGATCTGCACCCGCAAAGTCTGCCGGAGTTCTGTCAACATCTCCTTTAAGCAGGAACGCTCACCCGGAAACTCCGTAATATCCAGATACTCTACTGCAGGTACACCAGCAAACAGCCCGGCACCAAGATCCAGCACCCGGCTGTAACAATAAATTCTTTTTAGTTGTTCACACTCATAAAATCCGTACGCACCGATCTTTCTGACATACGGTGGAAGATGAATCTCCTCCACAGAACTGTGCGCCAGCACATAGGAGCCAAGCTCTGTCACCGGACAATCCTCAAAACGCTCCGGTACATAGATCACCGCCTCTGGGTCTTCGATCTGATCTATACGGATTTCATCGTTGCTTCTGGTATAAATAAACTTCATCGTAATGCCTCTATATTCTAACTTGTTGCTGAAAAACAACAAACAAATCCTGCTGTTTGCGCAACGCATGAACGGTAATAACTGCATTACACTTTGCAGTCACACGGTTCTTTACTATATTAGAAAACTTTAGAGCAAAAGTAAAGCCTTGTTTCTTTTCCCCATTCCTCTTATAATGGAAAATAAGAGAGGAAGTGTTCATTATGCCATTATTAAAATCTGATTATTATACCTCAAAAGACTATTGGAATCAGCCAGAAGGCGAACGTGCTGAGCTAATTGACGGGAAATTCTATGATATGGCACCTCCCAGTCGGATTCATCAGAAGATTTCCGGTCAAATTTATAAGATTATTGCAAATTATATCGATTCACATCACGGACTTTGCGAAGTTTACCCTGCACCATTTGCCGTTAATCTTGACGCAAATGATAAAAACTGGGTGGAACCCGATGTTTCCGTAATCTGCGACCCAGACAAACTGACCGATCGCGGTTGTTCCGGAGCTCCGGATCTCGTTTTTGAAGTGGTTTCTCCAGCTAGCCGTAAAATGGACTACACCTTAAAAAATACCATCTACGCACAGGCCGGAGTCCGGGAATACTGGATCATAGATCCAGCCAGGGAGCACGTCACCGTTTACCACTATGAAAATGATGTAGCACCAGTTATCTACGGCTTTGATCAAGATGTTCCGGTTGGAATTTACCCCGGGCTGACTATATGCATTCAAGACATATTGACAACATGGCAAAAATAGAATATGATGTAGGCCACTAAGGAATGTGAGAATTTCCATATGGCAAAACAAAACCCCCAAAGGCTGCATCCTCTGGGGGTTTTCAAATAAAAACTTTCAGTAATTTCATTTATACAAACAAATAACGGATCCCGAATAACTCGGAACCCGTACTCTTGAGAGCGCGAGACGGGACTCGAACCCGCGACCCCGACCTTGGCAAGGTCGTAC
>ERZ773162.1658-NODE-1658-length-17007-cov-2.825271_pt1 | contig 17007 bp, 15 predicted proteins | sample MGYA00511113_ERZ773162 | MGnify/ENA primary metagenome ERZ773162 (study PRJEB29015, sample SAMEA2737807) | human gut metagenome | biome: human gut; feature: human-associated habitat; material: faeces | place: China | collected 2012 ... | reverse complement strand
CGGAAGGAAGCTCTGACAGGTCTGTCCGTGCAATCTCCACAGTTGGGATGATGGCATGGTGGTCGGTCACTTTGCTGTCGTCTGTTACCCGGTCAATGTCCGGCTCTCCGGCGCAGCCTTTTCCAAAGGGCATATTGTCACGCAGCCATAGGATCAGGGAAGCGGCGGTTGCCTGCATGTCCTTCGTCAAATACTGGCTGTCCGTTCTCGGATAGGTTGCTAGCTTCTTTTCATAGAGAGATTGCACATAATCAAGGGTCTGTTGAGCCGTATAGCCATAAATACGGTTACATTCCCTTTGCAGAGTTGTAAGGTCATAAAGGCGGGGAGGCTGTATAGTTTTTACCTGCTTTTCCGCAGAACGCACAAAAGCGGAGTTGTGGTCACAGTCCATACGGATTTTTTCAGCCTCGGATCGTTCCGTCATTTTTTCGCCGGAAGCAGTAAAACCTCCGCAGGTGATTTCCGGCACATAAAAAGGCCTGCTGATGAAGGATTCAATATCCGACTCACGCTGTACCAAAAGTGCCAGCGTCGGTGACATAACACGGCCGACATTTAGTGTGACACCATACAGGACAGAAAAAAGCCAGGTGGCATTGATCCCGATCAGCCAGTCGGCTCCTGCCCGGCAGACCGCCGCATCATAGAGTTTATCGTAATCACTGCCGGGACGGAGATGGTCAAAACCCTCACGGATCGCCGCATCCTCCATACTGGAAATCCAAAGGCGTTCCATAGGCTTATTACATCCGGCATATTCATAGACCAGACGGAAGATCAGTTCTCCTTCACGCCCGGCATCCGTAGCGCATACCACAGAATCAACCCGTTTGTCCTTCATCAGCCGGCACAAAAGGGCAAGCTGCTTTTTCTTATCCTTTGGAACTTCATATTTCCAGTTTTCCGGTAGGATCGGAAGGTCCTCATACCGCCATTTGGCGTACTGTTCTTTGTAAGCCTCCGGCTGTGCCAGTTCCAAAAGATGTCCCACGCACCAGCTCACCAGATAGCCGGAACCTTCGAGATAACCGTCTTTTCTTTCCGTTGCGCCTAATACTGCTGCCAGTGACATAGCAACAGAGGGCTTTTCTGCAATCACAAGTTTCAATTTTTATTCCTCCTTCATAGTTTCAAATTCTTTATCCGCAAGTTTTCCGGTTTGCATAAGACACATCAACATAACGCCGGAAGCCATTCCTCCGGCAAAGGTAAGGAAATGTGAAATCAGGTTCCACATAAGCATTCCTCCTAAAAATGGGTAAAGAAAAACGCCCACTTCAAAGTGAGCGCATCAACAGGTATCTATTTTGTTTTTGGTTTCAAGTGATCCGGCAGGACGATCTCTCCAACCGGGATTTCCCGCAGTTCCTTTTTCATCCGATGGGTGAAGCGGATCGTCTTTGCCGTACCGCCGGTTTCCCGTCCGTCATATACAGCGATCACTCGGTCGGAGTGCTCCACCATATAGCGGTTTCTGTGGGAGTAGACGCTTGGGAGATATTTTTCCTGTATGACAACAACATCCGCACAAGCCTCCAGCAGTTCACGGGTTCTTGTTTTCTTATTCAGGCTGTCCAGACGTTTGCGGTAAGGGATCACTGCGATCAGCTCCAGTGCCGGGAACTGTTTTGCATATTTAGCAAGGATTCTTGCCGGTGCTGTAGCATCTGTTGCAGAAATTGCAAGAGCGTTAGTTCCTTCCAGATGCTGGCTAAGTTCTTCACAATCAGTACCTGCGAATGCACGTTTCATCATTGTGTTTTTGTAAACTTTGTACTGAACACCAGCTTCTCTTAATTCCTTACGCAGAATTGTATCCTGTTCAACTGTAAGACCACTGTAGTTAACAAGTACTACTGCCTGTGCGTCTTTAATGCTGTTTGAGATTTCTTCTACGATTGGTTGTTTCAGTTCTACTTTTGCCATAAATGGTACACCTCCTTATAGATTTTGATATACCGCCGCGTCAAAACATAAAAAAAGCCTTACTGCATGACAGTAAGGTCTCTGTAATCTTAAATAGAATACTTAGTCCTCGGTAGGCGTTTTAATCCTTATGCCTTACGGCACCTACTGTCTTCGGCAGCGTTCTGTATTAACTTATCACATCTTTTTCTTCATGTCAACTGTTTATTCCGATTTTTTTATGATATAATATAGAAAAATTTTTTTCGGAGGACTTATGACCGATCAGACACTTTCCACCCCGGCTGCGTCCTGCTCTCTGCGCTCCATCCGACTCCGCCATGGAAACCTGAATATCAGCGCAGATCTTACAGCCGGTTCTTTTAAATATGTAAAAACTATCCTTTCCTATCAGAATAAACTGAACGAAGATGCCACTTCCTTTGATTTCCGGACAGATCTCATTGCTGATAGAAAATCCACTGTGCGCCTGCAGATTTCGCTGAACCTTAAGGATCTGCTCCTCAAAAGCCTGTACTGGCACGTATACATCATATTGGAAGATCCTGCATCCGGGGAGCTTGCAGAGATTCCTGTCCATATGGATACCCGGCAACGGCTTTTTCATAAATTCCTTTATAACGGAGCGCATCATACCGAAAACGGCTTTTCTTTCTATCCATTTTATACCGGAGATAAAACGCTGGCATTCGCCTACCGTGAGTGTACTCCATACGACAGCACTTCTCTTATTTATAAGGAAATATTTGCAGTCCTGCTCTACCGTCTCACTCGCAGCTACTGGAAAAAGCAGCATATCTGCCTTGTATGTGAAAAATTTTCTTCCATGGCACAGGATAACGGCTATTACTTTTTCAAACACTGCATGGAAAACAATGAACAGGCTTATTTAAATAAGAGGATTTTGTATATTATAGATAAAAAATCACCGGACTATCCGAAAGTCGCACCATACGGCAGAAATATTATTCCTTTTATGTCGCTCCGTCATATGTGCTGCCTTCTCGCCGCGGAGCTGATCATCAGTTCCGACTCCAAATACCATGCATATGCAACACAGTGCCGGCACAGTATTTTTAACCGCTATATAAAAAAGAAGAAATCCGTTTTTCTGCAGCACGGGGTGACTGCTCTGAAACGCGTCGATGCCTTTTATGGAAAAGGAATGCGCAGCGGATGTGATCTTTTTATCGTCACAAATACAATGGAAGAAAAAATCATCCTCGACAATTTTGGTTATGAACCGGCCGAAGTCGCCAATACCGGATTTGCACGCTGGGATGTTCTGAAAGACTGCTCTCAGGAAAGCCACAATATCCTCATCATGCCGACCTGGCGAAACTGGCTCGATTCAGTTTCAGATGAAGCATTTGAAAACAGTGACTACTTCCGAAACTATATGCAGCTTCTTAACTCCGAACGTTTCAGTGAAATTCTGGAAAAATATGACCTTCAGATTTATTTTTATCTGCACGCCAAGTTTCAGAGCCACCTTAAGACCTTCCGTATAGCAAGTAACAGGATCCATGTACTTTCATTCGGGGATACACCCGTAAACGAGATGCTGATGAAATGCCGTATGCTGATCACAGATTATTCCAGCGTCTGCTGGGATATGCTTTACCAGAACAAACCGACTCTGTTTTATCAGTTTGACCTTGATCAGTACAATGAGGCTCACGGCAGCTACATTGATATGCATAAAGATCTGTTTGGTGACCGTGCCGAAACTTCATCTGAACTGTTTGATCTCATAGAAAAAGCTGCCGAACATGACTTTGCATTAAAACCAGCCTATGCCCGACAGCGTTCGGAATATTTTCAGTTTAAGGATCAGCAGCACAGCCGACAGATCTGTAAAGCCATCAAACGTCGTTTCTGCTGACGCACCAGAGCACTCTGTCTGCCCATCCTAAAATTCCATCTGATATCTTTCCTGAAAGCCGTTCAAACCGAACGGCTTTTTTGATTCCTTCCAAAAAGATTGAAAGCACGATGTTGCTCGCCATCAACACGAGCCAGATCAGAAATGCATGTCCAAAGGAATATACAAAATTTCCAATCCATTTTGCACGGATAAAACTATGTATGTAAAATACATTCGCAGAATGTTTTCCCATGAACTGCAGGATTTCACGAATTACCGGAAGATTGATCAAAAATTCATACGACCAGCAGATCACAGCCACCGGGATCAGTCCGTTCAGCACAAATTCAAAATGATTTCTGCCCCATTTACTGTACCAGAACATAAAAAGTGCACACATGACAATCGTTTCTATCACAAACTTAAGGATTTTATTCATCCATTTGTTTCTGACAATCATAAAATCGCGGATTCTCTCCAGCACATCCTGATCTGCAAAACATACTGCAAGCGGCATCACAAACAGATATTTTGTAAGATGCACATGCTTTTCAATCAGAAAGCTTCCCGGAAGCAAAAACATAAGTACGATCAGCCAACTGTATTTCCGATAAAAACGCAGAACAAACGGAAGAAATACGATGAGAAATACTTCCAGACTTAAATACCACCAGGTACTGATCAGCACCTGTGTGCCAAAAAGATGTCCCACACAGAAGAAATCCATGACAATGCTGACCAGTGTACTTACCAGCCCCTTCGCATAACTGGATGTATCTGTCAGAAATGTCACACCCATACAGAAGAAAAAGGGAATTGTAAAGAACAGTACCAGATGCAGATATCTCTCCAGTACAAACATAGTTCCTTCCCGGCCACTGAACTCATAAGACTGATATTTCTTTTTTACAGAACGTGTAAGTCCATATACAGACAAAAAAGCAAACAGCCCAACGCACTGAACCATACAGCGACTGATCATCATTGCCGCTTCTCTGGAAAGCGGTGCAAAATCCACATACATGCCGCCCATCCTGGATTTCTTCGAAAAACAATGATAAAAAAGCAAAAAAGAAATCGCAATTCCCTTCATTGCCAGCGTATTATTTTTTGTAAATCTGCTTTTTACATTCATCTGTAGTTTCCTTTCTGATTTTCTGCCTTTCAAACTATTTTATCCCACGGCAATATCCTTTGTCAATTTTCTCCTCGTTGTTTTGCACTCTCCCCTATGTTATAATGAATGCACAATTTCACAAAACGTCCGCCAAAAGGACACTATTTTATCAAGGAGGCATTATGCTCAGCAATCAAAATTCTTCATCTAACCTGACGATCACAGGTTCTCTCGATGTTGAAATTATATCTGCCGCCGAAGGCAGAATCACTTTAAAACTGATAAACGCTCCGGTATCACCGACAGATTCTGTCCGTTTTTTACTGAAAGACACTGATACCAGAACCATCTTATATCCGGAAATCTCCAGTCTGTCTTCAGACACTTATCTTCTGGATTTTACCGCATTGCAGGAATTTTACGAATATCGTTACACAAAAACCTTCCGTCTGCTTGCAGAAATGACCACTACATCAAAAATTTCCTACTATCGCCTGCACGAAATTTCCAGTTTCACTTCTGCCCCGGCACCTCATATTTTTATCGAAGACATTTATCTGAAAGATGATGTTAAAGTACCTCCAACCGAACGTATCGTGGAGCTTGGTCTTAACCCGGAGGCCGTTTCCGACCAGTCGCTTACTATCACTCTGCACAGCCGCAACCACCACGTGCAGTTATCCCACCGCTGCGAGTTAAAGGGTTTAAACATGCGCGGCGGAATTCTTCGGATTACTTTTGACCTGAACCCCGGTTCTCTCAAATACCAGAAAAGCATTTTGCGTTTTCGTAACAAGCTTCTCGAAGATGCCATTTCCTATGATTTTAAGACGGTCCGAATTAAAGAAAACGGAGAGCTTCTTCGCATAAAAATAACACTTGATCTCCACACGATTGACTGGAACGGACTTTACTGGGATGTCATGATTCAGCTTTTCGATTCCGACACCGAACGCACCAGTCTTATACAGATTCTCATCCCACCACGCCGTCGTATGTTTATGAAATTCCTGTACAATGGTTCTTTCCGCACACCGGATGATTTTTATGTCTATCCTTATTACACCGGCGGAGCCAAACTGGCGCTGATCAATCGTGCCCGCGAACAATACGATGGTTTTGATATCGTTTTGAAGGAATTTACTGCAATGTTTCTTTACAATATAGCAAAGCCTTACTGGAAAAAGAAACATATCTGCCTTGTAGACGAGAAATACTCGACCAGAGCACAGGACAACGGATATTATTTCTTCAAACACTGCATGGACCATGACGAGGAAACCTATCTCGGTCAGAAAATTTACTATGTGATCACGAAAGATTCTCCTGACTATGATATGATCCGTCCATATAAGAAAAATGTTGTACACTTTATGACGATCCGACATATGTGTTATATCCTTGCTGCCGAACTGCTCGTAAGTACCGATGCCCGCAGTCATATTTACGCACAGCGAAGCCGCCACAGTATTTTTACCAGATATACGAAAAATCTGCCGTTCGTGTTTCTTCAGCATGGGGTTACGGCATTGAAACGTGTCGATTTCTTCTATGGCAAAGGCAAGCCGGGCAGCTGCGATCTTTTTGTTGTTACAAGTGAAAAGGAAAAGCAGATCGTAATTGATAACTTTGATTATGAACCGGATGAAGTGATCAATACCGGTTTCGCACGTTGGGATGTATTAAAAGACAAATCTCAGAATTCACATGATATTCTGGTTATGCCGACATGGAGAAGTTGGCTGGAAGGTGCTTCTGACCGCGAATTTGAAGAAAGCGACTATTTCCGGCATTATGCAGCACTGCTTAATTCTCAGCGTTTTAAAGATATTCTGGAAAAATATGATCTGCACGCAAATTTTTATCTGCACGCGATTTTCCAGACACATACGGAATCTTTCCACATTGCAGGCGACCGTATTCACCTGAAATCTTTCGGTGACACACCGGTAAATGAACTGCTGATGCAGTGCAAAATGCTGATCACGGATTATTCCAGTGTCTCCTGGGATGTCCTGTACCAGAACAAGCCGACTCTGTTTTACCAGTTTGATCTGGACAAATACAATGAAGCACATGGCAGCTACATTGACATGAAGACAGACCTCTTTGGTAACCGTGCCGAAACTCTTGATCAGCTGCTGGATTCTCTGGAAAAAACAATCCAGAATGGCTTCCGCATGGAACCAAAATATGAACAAATGCAGCAGGAATATTTCCGGTTTGAAGATCACGAACACAGCAGACATATCTGCGAAGAAATCAAAAAATGGATGAAGCGGAAATAATCGCCTTCATCCATGATCAGGAAGGTTTTTATGGAACAAACACTTCATATTAAAAACTTAAAAATAAAAAATGGAGAACTCATTCTGTGTCTGAGTCGTCCTGAGAAAGCCACACAGCTTCAGGCTTCAATCGTTTTTCAGAATACAGGATTTCATTTTTCACATCCTGTAGAACTGTCGATAGACGATTCATCAGAAATGGTACTAAAGATTGACGTCTCTTTTCTGGAACAAAATGACGGTGACTGGGCACTGGTTTTTCAGGACACGACTTCCGATACTGTTTACACAGCCGTTCTTGACAGCAAAGTCCGTCTTGCCCTCCTTCTCGGAAGGCACTATGTCCGTCGGGGTGATTTCGTGTATTTCCCGATGGGCGGCTCCGGTCATAGTTTCCTGCTCCGATGCCGTCACTGGCAGCCACATGACCGACTCAGTTTCCGAATAAAGGAACTGTCCGCTTTTGCTATTTATAAAATATTCGTCAAACTCCTCAAGAAACATCATATATGGCTGATTTACGAAAAATTCTGTGTCACCGCGCAGGAAAATGGTTTTTACTTTTTTGAATACTGTATGAAACAAAATGAAAAGAATGTCTACTTTATTCTGGACCGGAAATCTCCTCAGTGGAATGACATGCAGAAATACAGTAAAAACGTGATCCCTTTCCTGAGCTTTCGCCATATTCTGTATCTTCTGACCGCAGATCTGTATATTTCCCCGGACGGGCGCCACCATGCCTATGTCTGGAAACCGATGCCGAACCCGGTCACAAGAGAGATCAATAAACAAAAACTCTATTTTCTTCAGCATGGCGTGCTGTACCTTAAAAATGTAGATAATCTTTTTGGGGTGCATTCTTCCTCGCCTGTGACATATTTTACGGCATCATCTGAATTTGAAAAAAATATCATCACACAGCATATGGAATACGAACCGTCCAAAGTCCCGGTCACCGGACTCGCACGCTGGGACAAGCTGGAAAACACCGCTGATCCGGCACATCCGTTCATATTGCTGATGCCGACATGGCGAAGCTGGCTGGAGGGGCAGAATGATGAGCTGTTTTGTCAGAGCAGTTATTATCGGCACTATACTTCCCTTCTGAATGATCAGGAGTTATTGGATTATCTGAAAGAAAAACAGATTCGGCTTGTATTTTATATTCATCCGAAGCTCAGGGAATTTATTGATAATTTCCATGCTGATAATAATCTGATCGAACTGATTTCTTTCAATTCCGCGCCTCTGAATCAGCTTCTTATGGGCTGTTCCATGATGATCACAGATTATTCAAGTGCCTGCTGGGATGCTTATTATCTGGAAAAACCGATACTTTTTTATCAGTTCGATCTGAAACAGTACAACGAAACCAACGGAAGCTATATAGATATGGAAAAAGATCTGTTCGGTGACCGTTGTACAAAGCAGAATGAGCTGGTACGTCTCATCCGCGAGTACGCCGAAAATGGTTTTCGGGAAAAAGAAACTTATACCGCAATGCGCGAGAATTTATTTGTTGCCAGAGACCATGACAACTGCAAGAGAACTTATGAATATATCAAAAGCCAGGGCTATTAAGCTCTGGCTTTTGTATGTACTCCTGTAATTCTTATTCATTTTTATATACTTCTCAAATTCAGATCAGTTCTGTCAGTACTTTGACAAAGAAGATCACGATGACCACGATCATGACCGGTTTCACTATCTTGTGACCATTGGATGTAAAACTGTGGCTTCCGAGATAATTTCCTGCCATATTACAGACTCCTGCTGCAATTCCCAGTGGTAGAAGTACTTTCCCATTGATCAGAAATACCACAAGGGCCGTGATATTGGTTGTCAGGTTGATCGCTTTTGTGGTTCCTGCTGCATCATTCAGTGTCATATGACAGAATCCCGTAAACAAAAGCATCAGAAATGTACCCGTTCCCGGTCCGTAAATACCGTCATATACACCGATTACGACCGCAATGATCACGCATTTAAAAATCAGCATTCCATCAATTACGTCTGTTGTATTTTCCTCATTTCCTTTAAGCGCGTTGTTCCTCAGAACATAAAACAAAATTATCGGCAGCACGATCAGCATGGCAATCTTCAAAACGCTCTCCGAAATCAGAAGTGCCAGATGAGAACCCATCCAGGAACCGGCAATCGCACCAAAAACAGCAGGAATACAGATTCTCCACTTCATAAAGCCTTTTTTCATGTAGTAAAAAGACGATACAGAAGTCCCCATAAAACTGCTCATTTTATTTGTTGCAATTGCTGTATGTACAGGCAGCCCTGCGATCATATATGCCGGAAGCGAGATCAGTCCGCCTCCTCCGGCAATCGAATCTACAAATCCTGCCAGAAATACAAAAAAACATACTACCAGATAAACTAAAACCACATTTTCTCCCACGTTCCCTGTCCTTAATTTCCTTTTGTATTTTTATTATTTTTTCATCGCAATCAATGTCGGGCGAAGAATCTGTACGTATTCTTCATACATTACTTCTCGCAGAAAATCTACATATTCCCAGAAAGTCAGCTCACCGTCCGGTGTAAGGATTTCAAAATCTGTATCATACACATTTACAAACAATCCCGTCTCCTGAAGTCCGTTCCGAAGATAAAAAGCCTTTCTTCTTTTGCGTTCTTCGGCATTTTCTGCTTTTTCATCCTGTGTTTCTATTTCAAAAATATATTTATGATTTTTGAACTTTTTAAGTAATGCCTCCAGTCCCCTGCTTCCATATCCGTAATTTCTTTTCTCCGGTACAATTGCATAATAATCCAGAAGCGCCCGATCCTGCTCCGCATCGATCAGATTGATTGCCAGTCCTGCGAATTCATCTTCGTCGACCATGGCAAGCATCTCCATCTTTCCATCTGCTACCAGTTTTTCCATTACATGCAGGGGCTTTTTCTCCTGTTCCGGAAATGCTTTATCATACAGATCATAAAGCTGCCATTTATATTTTGCGCCTTCATCGGCGATATTCACAAGTTTCATTTTTCTCTCCTGTTCAGTTATTGATCATATCCGGCCATGACAGAATCTCATCGGCAATTTTTTCTTCATAATCACCCTCGATGTCCTCGCTTCTGCCAGCCTCATAGATGTTCGTTTCTGCGCCCCAGATTCCATCGCAGTACTCCCACACATGAAATTTCAGACCGCGGAACATAAAATCAAGGCTGCCGCAGCCATCCTCTTCGGTATATTCATATTTGATATTTTTTGTTTTCAGTGCATCCTGCACAATCTGCAGTCTCATATTTATCCCTCACCTTACATTTTTGTCTGCTATAAATATTATTACAAATGTTGTCTGTTTGTTTCTGTTCACAATAACATCTGTTTTTCTAGTATAACACATCTTCGGCGGTTGTCTATTGTAAAAAACGCTTCGATGATTTATTATAGTAAATAGCGAAAAAATGAGGAGTGTAACCTTATGACTACAAAAATGGTTTTTCATGGAAGTGACATAGAAAAAATATGTGACTACTATCATTTAAATAAAGAAGATATCGTCAAATTTGGAGCAAACGTCAATCCGCTGGGACTCTCCGCCTCTGTAAAAAGAGCAATTGCAAAAAATGTTGATCTTTTTTCTTCCTATCCGGACAGAGATTATGTGTCTCTCAGAAATACGATCTCAGAATACTGCAGGATTCCCGCTGAATTTATTTTACCGGGCAACGGTTCCAGTGAACTGATTTCACTTCTGATTCAGGAACGTGCGCCGAAACACACCCTGATTCTCGGACCGACATATTCCGAATATTCCAGAGAACTTTCTTTCTCCGGAAGCACACAGGAATATTATCATCTGCGAGAAGACCGAAATTTCACTCTCGATGTAAAGGATTTGTGCAAAACTCTGGAAAACGGTTATGATTTCCTGATTCTCTGCAATCCGAACAACCCGACTTCCTCTGCGGTCATGCAGGAGGATCTCCGCAAACTGATCGCATTCTGTGCAGATAAAGATATTTTTGTCATGATCGATGAAACTTACGCAGAGTTCGCACCGGATGTCGAAGAAATAACTGCGATTCCTCTGACCAGAGAATTTACCAATCTCATGGTACTGCGTGGTGTTTCTAAATTTTATGCTGCACCGGGCATGCGTCTCGGTTACGGAATTACCGGAAATATGGAATTTCTTTCCAAAATGCGAGAAAAACAGACGCCATGGTCACTGAACAGTCTTGGTGCCTTTGCCGGAGAGCTGATGCTCCGTGACCACGACTACATTCAGGAAACGCGTGATCTGATTCTCGATGAGCGTGACCGCATGGAGCAGGAACTTCAAAATATCCCAACTTTTAAAGTTTATCCTGCCTATGCCAATTTTATCTTATTAAAAATCCGCCGGGACGGTCTGACTTCCGCCGATGTCTTTGAGGCCTGCATCAAAAAAGGCCTGATGATCCGCGACTGTTCTTCCTTCCAGTGCCTGGACGGCGAATTTGTCCGCTTCTGCATCATGATGCACGACGATAATACAAAACTCTTAAACGTACTGAAGCAGCTGTGATCCAGCTGCTTCTTTTTTCATTGCATATCGAGGAGGCGCCGGGGTACGTCCGCTGGTTCAATGCTGCATATGAAGGTACTTCTCCCGGGTAGCAAGTCCGCCACGAATGTGGCGTTCTTCCTTATTGACGTCTAGAATCTTACGGGCTTCCCCCGCAAGGCCGGGATTGATTTCGCTTAGCCGGTCTGTGACATCTTTATGTACCGTACTCTTGCTTATCCCGAATTTTTTTGCTGTCTGCCGTACCGTTGCTTTCGTTTCTATTATGTAATATGCAATTTCCACTGCACGTTCTTCGATGTAATCTTTCAAAGAAAACTCCTCCGAAGGCACTGTTTTTACAGTGTATGCGGAGGAGTTTTGTGGTATGTCTTCTATGCTATTTTCGCAGGGTCTTCAGATAATCCTTCTGCTCCGGTGTGATCCGGTAGCTTTCGATTGCTTTCTGGATAGTCTTACGGTGCACCCACTCTGACAACTTACGTTCTTCCAGATATGAAATGGTGGCATCCCACTGCTTCGCAAGCGCCGTTGCAAGATACCATGCGATCATCATGTTTACATAGTATTCTTCAGATTCGACATCTGCTGCCATTTTCAGATATTCCGGTCTGAAATCTTCATCCAGATAAAACGTCATCAGCATGCCGATTCCATAACGGATCGTATAAGTCTCATCTGACGCAATCCAGCTGCGGATCTCCGGAAGCAATTCATCTTTATGTTTTACAAAAATCTTTGGTGCAGGGAGGTCACAGGTTGCCCAGTTATTTACATACGGAAGAAATCTTTTCACTTCCGCAAGGCATTTTTCGTAATCTTTTATCCACGATGCAATCATTATATGCATATTGTTCTCTTCATAATATCTGTGTGGCAACTCCTGCATAAAAAGTTCTGCCTCCGGAGTCTTTGCATACTCTTTTGTAAATTTTCGAAGCTCCGGTGTGCGGATCCCGATAATCGTTTCTTTGTCGATTCCCGGAAGCAGCCTGCTGTGAAAATCCCTGTATTTCAGATCCTGCATTTCAAATAATTTCTTTTCCAGCTTTTCTCTGTACTCCATAGCCCCTCCATAGTTTACATAATATCAAATCTGTTTTCATAACTGTTCACACGGCACTGTCCCGCAAGGTGTTTTGTTTCTTCAAGTACCGATGTGCAGTGCGGGCAGCGGCTTGCTTTGATACTGACTGATCTCACTCTGACAGTAAGGACAGATTTTCGTGGTCGGTTCTGCCGGTTCCTCTTCTTTCTTTGTCAGTCCGGCCCAGTTTATTGATCCCTTTCATAAGGCAGAAAAGAATAAACACCATGATGATAAAGTTTACCATGACATTTCCACGGAGCGCAAAAGTCTTAAATTCCTCTATGAACTTTTTCATCTTTAGTTTCCCTCTTCGTTCAATATATTCAAAATTATAGCACACCATTATTTTTGTACAATCCCTCATGTATATTTTCGGTATTTTTTATATAGCATTTAATAAAAGACTTTTGGGGTGCTTCATGTCCGATCAGAAAAAGAACGCACAACCACCTGTTGATACTGCCCTTCTGATCCTCGTTCTTGTCCTGGCTGTTTTTGGGCTGATCATCCTCTTAAGTGCCAGCGAATACAACGGCCGGGTTCGCTTCCATGACTCTGCCTATTACTTCAAAAAACAGCTTTTCGCCACCTCACTCGGTCTTGGTGCCATGTATGTAATCTCCACTATGAATTATCGCTTTTTTGTCCGGCTTGCGCCTGCCGCCTATCTGCTCTCCATGCTTCTTTCTACCGCAGTACTGCTTGTCGGACAGGAGATCAACGGTTCAAAACGCTGGCTGAATCTCGGTCCTCTTTCCTTTCAGCCTTCAGAGTTTGCCAAAGTTGCCGTCATTCTCTTTCTCACCTGGCAGATAGAATACTCTCGCAGGCGAACGGACGGCTTCTGGTTCATGTGCCGCACGATGCTGACTCTGCTCCCCATCGTAGGTCTGGTCGGTTCCAACAACTTAAGTACCGCGATCATCATTCTCGGAATCGGTGTCATTCTGATCTTCGCTTCCAGTCCACACTACATGCAGTTCGTCGCGCTCGGCAGTGCCGGCCTCGGTTTTATTGCCGTCTTTCTCGCTGCAGAAAGCTACCGTCTGGAACGCCTCGCTATCTGGCGCGATCCGGAAAAATATGAAAAAGGCTTCCAGACCATTCAGGGGCTTTATGCGATTGGAAGCGGTGGACTTTTTGGCCGTGGTCTTGGTGACAGCATACAAAAACTGGGCTTCGTCCCCGAAGCCCAGAATGATATGATTTTTTCAATTATATGTGAAGAAACAGGGCTTGCAGGTGCCATTATCCTGATTCTGGTCTTCGCCCTGCTGCTCTGGCGGCTCTGCGTGATCTCCATGCACAGTCAGGAACTTTCTGCCGCTCTGCTTACAGCCGGGATCATGGGACATCTGGCAATTCAGGTCATTCTGAACATTGCCGTTGTCACCAACACAATTCCCAACACCGGAATCACACTTCCCTTCATTAGTTACGGTGGCACTTCCATCGTCTTTCTCCTCGGAGAAATGGGGCTTGCCCTGAATGTAAGCCGTTACCGGAAATAGCAGTTTCACTATGATATCCTGCCCTCCCGGAAATTTCCGTTTGATACGATCAACTATCAGAAGAAAAACCCTCCGACCAGATGCACAACAAATGCGACTATCCATGCAATCACACACTGTCCGACCACAACACCAACTGCCCATTTACTGCCAAGTTCTCTTTTGACCGATGCAATTGCAGCAACACATGGTGTATACAGAAGGCAGAATGCAAGCAGGCTCGCGGCAGCCAAAGGTGTAATACATCCCAGCAAAGCCGCAGTGCTTCCAAATAAAACGGAAAGTGTCGATACCACGCTTTCTTTTGCCATAAATCCGGTGATCAATGCTGTGGAGATCCGCCAATCACCGAATCCCATCGGTTTGAAGATCGGCGCAACCACGCTTGCCACCATCGCAAGAATACTGTCTTTTGAATCAGTCACAATACTGAGATGCACATCAAAAGTCTGCAGGAACCAGATCACCAGTGTTGCCATAAATATAACAGTAAATGCTCTCTGCAGGAAATCTTTCGCTTTGTCCCAGAGCAGATGTCCGACATTCTTTGCACCCGGCATACGATAATTCGGAAGTTCCATAACAAACGGCACTGCTTCTCCACTGAACAACGTTCTCCGCATCAGAAGCGCCATAAGAATCCCCATCAAAATCCCGCCAAAGTACAGCGCAATCATCACAAGCGCTCCATGTTTCGGGAAAAATGCTGCCGTAAAAAATGCATAGATTGGAAGCTTTGCCGAACAGCTCATAAACGGAGTCAGCAGGATCGTCATCTTACGGTCACGTTCCGACGGAAGTGTACGGCTTGCCATAACACCCGGAACAGTACAGCCAAATCCGACCAGCATCGGAACAATACTTCTTCCGGAAAGTCCGATCTTTCGAAGCAGTTTATCCATCACAAAGGCAACTCTCGCCATATATCCGCTGTCTTCCAGCAAAGATAAGAAGAAAAATAACGTCACGATAACCGGAAGGAAACTTAAAACACTTCCGACTCCGTTAAAAACTCCATCCATAACAAGCGAATGAATCACATCATTGACACCGGCCGCACTCATCCAATGATCTACAATATTGCCCAGTGCCGTGATGCCCATCTCAAGAATATTCTGCAGAAATGCACCGATCACGCTGAAAGTCAGAAAGAAAACAAGTCCCATGATTCCGATAAAGCACGGAATTGCCGTATACTTTCCTGTCAGAATGCGGTCGATCTTCATACTCCTCAGGTGTTCTTTGCTTTCTTTTGGCTTTACGACTGTTTCATCACAGACTTTCTCAATGAAATCAAAACGCATATGGGCAATAGCCGCTGCACGGTCAAGCCCACGCTCTTTTTCCATCTGTTTAACGATATGCTCCAGTGTCTCTTTTTCATTCTGGTCCAGTTTCAGACTTTCCATAATCAACGAATCACCTTCGGCAAGCTTCGCTGCTGCAAAACGTACCGGAATCCCGGCTGCCTTCGCATGATCCTCAATCAGATGCATGATTGCATGAAGGCACCGATGTACCGCACCACCATCTTCATTCACATCACAGAAATCAATTGCCTGCGGACGTTCCTGATATTTTGCTACATGAACGGCATGCTGTACCAGTTCATCAATTCCTTCATTCTTTGCCGCAGAAATCGGGATGACCGGGATTCCCAGCATATCCTCCATCTGATTGACCAGAATGGAACCGCCGTTTTCCCGCACCTCATCCATCATATTCAGCGCAAGAACCATCGGAATATCCAGTTCCATCAACTGCATCGTCAGATACAGATTTCTCTCAATATTCGTCGCATCTACAATGTTGATGATTCCTTTTGGATGTTCATCAAGCACAAAATTTCGTGTTACGATTTCCTCGCTGGAATACGGTGACATGGAGTAAATACCCGGCAGGTCAGTGACCAGCGTATTGCTTTTTCCACGGATATTTCCATCTTTTCTGTCTACGGTAACGCCCGGAAAGTTTCCGACATGCTGGCTGGAGCCAGTCAGCTGATTAAATAATGTGGTTTTACCGCAGTTCTGGTTTCCTGCAAGCGCGAACGTAAGAATTTCATTGTCCGGAAGCGGATGCTCCGTCTTTTTTTTGTGGTATTTTCCGCCTTCACCAAGTCCAGGATGCGGAATTGTCCTCGCTGTATTATTTTTATGTAACGCCCTGCTGTCCGGTACACTAACAGCGTCGCGTATATTCTCTATCTCTATCTTTTCTGCATCTGCAAGTCGCAGCGTCAGTTCATAACTGTGGATACGAAGTTCCATCGGATCGCCCATCGGCGCATATTTCACCATGGTCACTTCGCCCTTCGGGATCAGTCCCATATCCAGAAAATGCTGCCGCAATGCTCCCTCTCCACCGACAGAACGTATTGTTGCAGTCTTTCCAATCGGAAGTTCACGTAATGATGTCATATCGACTTTCCTTTCTGTCTTTTCCTGTTTTTGTCTGATTCTTTGTTTTATTGATATTTTTTATCATTATATACAGATTAACGGTATGCCAAATGAGAAAAATTGTCAATAGAATTTCCTGAGAATTTTCTTCCTTATATATCTACTTCATTTTTTATCAGAGATATAAATATATTTTTATAACACTTTCGTCTCAAAAGAGCTTATAATAGATTCACGATATAAACTGAGGAGGACTTTATTA
>ERZ773162.1656-NODE-1656-length-17012-cov-3.140178_pt1 | contig 17012 bp, 17 predicted proteins | sample MGYA00511113_ERZ773162 | MGnify/ENA primary metagenome ERZ773162 (study PRJEB29015, sample SAMEA2737807) | human gut metagenome | biome: human gut; feature: human-associated habitat; material: faeces | place: China | collected 2012 ... | reverse complement strand
TTTAGATTATTCCCAGATATATTTTTAATCTTAAAATAAAAATATAAGTCAGTTACGCTTTCATATTGTTTATACTCTTTAGTTTCAAATGTAACCTCGAGTGGTAGTTCTGTTAAATCTGCGCTTTCTGGTACTCCCGCACCATCAGGGGCAGATTCAGTTATCGGTTCTGTAGATGAATCAGCCTTAACAGTTTCGGTTGGTTCATTTGTTTTGCTACAACCTAAACATAAACTTAAGGCAATCAAAGATAATAACAATAATATTCCGCTTTTCTTTACCATGTTTTCCACCTCTTAATTTTAATATACAATAAAAAGGTGGAAAAGTAAACCTAAAATTTTAATCTTTCCTCGGTCTGAACCGTCTCCGGCCTTTAACCGATATAGCTATTTACTTACGCACACATTACTGTGTGGTTGGGCGCATGAGTTTCACCCACGGTATCAGGATCCTGTCATTCTGTTGCTTTGGTGCTGATACACACCGTATGACCGCATTTATGCGGCGGCAAGGTCTTTCGGCCTTACTCTCACGTTTCATTTCATTATTGCGTGAGTCTGGACTGTATATTACACCCTTCCTAGAGGAGTGGGGTGGATTGGTTCAGCTCCGATGTTACCATCAGAACCCCGCAGTCTCTACGGATATTTCTACCCACGGTCTCTGCTGTCGCCAGCCTTTGACCGTTTTACCAATCTGCTTGCGCACGTATTACTACGCCGCGTGGCAAAGATCTACCACTTCGTTTGCCGCTGTAATTAACCCAAGACTTTCATCTAATGAGTTGCCGCCTGCGGCTAATGCGGCTGCCGATCGTTTCAGGGCTTCGCCAAGCCCCTGTGAACTTATCGCGTAGTTGTTTCCGCTGTTTGTTACTTTTTCGCCTTAAAAACGAAAAGAACAGGTCATTTCTGCCTGTTTCTGCAATTTCATTATTCGATTATATTTGCAGACCCGACTATATCTTCACCTCCGGAGAAGGAGGGGATGGCATGACCTCGCATGTTACCACACGAAATCGGTTAGTCTGTACGGATTCTTGTGGTTAAGCACAAGTCTTTCCTCGGTATTGCCCATCTCTGGGTGTTCACCGATATAGCCATCTTTTACGCTGCACATTGCTGTACAGGGAGACCGGTTAAAATCTCATTGAAACGATCAACTACGCTCCCCACCTCATCGGCAGAGAGGTGGAAACCCTGTAACGTCGAAACCAGCGACTGTGCTGCGTCCTCAATGTTCGTGTACTCCGACACGTTCATGTATTTGGTCGCCCAATCGCCAAGATTCGAAGCGTCATCTAAGTTATATCCGAGTCGGCTAAACTCAGAAGTTGCCCCGATGACATCAGTCATCGAAGCGCCAAGATCTTTTGCTCGACTTGCTGCGCTGTCGAGATAATTCGCGTAATCGGCGTCCGTACCGTTCGACACCTTCTTCAGGTCGGTCATCGCGGTATCGACATCAACTACATTCTGAAGCACTTGCTGCAGGCTGTTCTGGCGCAGATGAAGACCGGCCATCGCAACAGCGGTGTTGAAATGGTCCTTAAATAAACGAGTCAGTCTCTGTCCAAGATTCTCTGAGGTTAAGCCAAGCTCTTCCATGCTCTTACGAGCAGCAGCAAGATCACGCTGCAGGCCTTCGACGGAATCACTGTCTCCAGGATTAGCTGCGCGTTTCATGATATCTTCAAGTTCGCCTCGCAAATACGAGTTCTGTACCTTCGGATTATTCCTGATTGACTCACTCGCTTGACGATATATGTTGGCCAGATGCTCCTGTTGACGCTGAGTACGAACAGTTGCTGTGTTGGCAGATTCAGTGATTCCTGCCTTAGCACTCACTTCTGTGTATATCGAACCAAGATTTTCAACTACCTAAGCCAATCTGTTGGTTCCAGCAGCCGCCTGATCGGTTCCAGATACTATAGCATCCAAAGCGCTCTTTGCAGTCTCGTAGCCACTCCAGTCATATTCTCCTAGAGTGCCTCGATTTTTAATCTGCTGGATCATATTCGCTTGTTTTTGTGCACTCGCGATTGCTTTCTGAACAGCCGCATCAGAATTTGTTCGTTCTGCTGTCGTCCAAGCTTTTTTGATCTGCTTCTCTAAATCGTATTTAGCTGGCGTAAAGTCTTTCTCCGCTCTGTATTTTCCGAGCAGACTATCAAGATTTTTTACGCTCTCCTAATCTATAATATGTCCCTTTTTAAGTTTTCCAAACTTCGAGCTGATCTGATCTACATTCAGCTGAGACATTTGTGCTTTTTCAGCGGCTCGAACACCATTGCGTGAAAAGGCAATATTGATCGCCTGTTGAGCCTCTTTCAAAGCGTTCATGCTTTCTGCAGTGCCTTTAGTGGCCGCATCAAACTTCTTCATCGCTGACTCAGCGGTTTTGATTGACGAAGAGTCGACCGGGGTTTTCATGGATTGCAGATACGACATTGTCTGTCTTAAACCGGCAGCCTATCTTTCCGCACGTTTGATAGCCTTCTCAGCTTCCGTAGCACCTTTCTTAGCAGATGAAGTCGAGCTCTTTGCTGAACCTCTCGAAGTAGAAGTGGTCGAAGTCTTGCCTGAACTTCCTTTGGAAGACTTCGACCCGTTATCGGATTGATTCGAACCGGCCGCAGCAATCGCAGCCTTCACCTGTGATGTAATGCTCTATGTATCAACTTTGATCTTGAGAGGTGTGTTAGCCCCAGCTTTGATTGCTTTCTGCACATTACTTTATCGATGCAGTTAAGTCAGCCTGTGAGACAGACGAATGGCTCGACAAGCACACTATCAAAGCACGAGAGAACTTTCTGTCTGAAAAAGATGCAAAGAAGGCCGGAAAGGCCGACTTCTTCTGCTCAGAGATTTGCTCCGTGCGAACACACTGTCCTATGTCCTCGGTTTACGTGAAGCCAAAAACAGAAAAGAAACCAAGCAAAAAGAGTAGGAAAGTGAGTAGAAAGTGAATGTAAACGACATCAAAAGTGTAGACTCCGAGGCCGGAATTGTCGCGACGCTGATTGAGCATCCCGACTATAGCTTTTACTCAGAGAACCTCCGGCCGCGGCACTTTACAGATAATTAGAACGCAAGCCTTTACTACGCGATCAGCGAACTGGCAAAGCGTGGCGTCGAACAGATTGATGCTTACAACATCATCAACATGCTGAGCGCTGAGGAGAGCACGAAGAAGTGGGCGACTGACTTCACTCCCGGCAGTCTGAACGAGTTCCTAGAACTGAGCAAAGGCGTTGCCCGAAACTCGGTTTCTGAATACATGCTGGCGGTTAACAACGTGCTCGACAAGGCATTTCGCCGCGACGCTTACAAAAAACTCGAGGCATGTCAGAGGCTCTGCTTTTCACAAAACGAGGAGCATATTGAGGAGAAAATCTACAACATTCTGGATGGCGTTATCATGGATTATTCCACGACGAATGAGCTGCCAGAGTATAAGGATGTCGTAGACGATCTCTGGGAAGAAATTAAGGCGCGGCAGGGCGAAGGAATGTCTGGCGTTCCGTTCAAGTTCCCAGCTCTGAATAACTACGTTCAGCTCGAGGCAGGGGAACTCGTCATAGTTGGCGCGAATGCTAAACAGGGCAAAAGTATGTTTCTGCTCAATGAGGCTGTCGACCTTTTGAGGCAGGGATACAGTGTACTGTATATCGACAGTGAGCTCAACACTCGAATGTTCACAGCCAGACTGATCGCACATCTCACAAAGATCGAGTTCAGCCGAATTCGCTCTGGCAAATATACAGACGAAGAAGCTGAGAGAATTAAGGCCGCGCTCAAGTGGATTAAGGAACAGAAGTTCACACATAAGTATATGCCGATCTTTGATCCGAATGGCGTTTACTCTGTTGTGAAGAAATCTATGCACGCACAGGATACACAGGTTCTGATAGTAGATTATTTTAAGGCGTCAGATTCAGGTTCTGGAGACGGAGCCGCTTACGAGGTCTACTCAAATTTAGGCAAATTCGTAGATATGGTCAAAAATGTCCTCTGCGGAGACCTTGGTCTGATTGGCCTTGGCGCTGCTCAGACAACAGCAACCGGCAAGCTTGCGGACAGCGCAAAAATTGCTCGTAACGCCTCGACCATTATGATTATCGACAACAAGACCCCGGAAGAAATCCAGTAGGATGGAGTGGAATGTGGAAACAAGAAGCTCCGCGTCGTCCTCAATCGTAACGGAGAACAGATGGCTCCCGGAGAATATATCGACTTAAAGTTTAACGGTAACCTGATTTCTTATGAACAGGCACCAAAACAGCACGACCCCAACGCACCATTTTAACGAGGAGTAAATCATGGAGATCAGAGAAGTAGTTGAACAAATCGATATCGTCGACTACATTTCACAGTGTCTCGACCTCGAGCGGCACAGCGAAGATGAATATGTCGCGTCTTGCCCGTTTCATGATGAGCGAACTCCTTCGTTTACGGTCAGTCGGTCAAAAGGCTTTTATCATTGCTTCGGCTGCGGAGCTCATGGAGATGTAGCAGACTTCGAAAGACGTTACAGCCGCGTTTCCATGTACGAAGCAGTCAAACGGATGAAAGCCTTCGCCGGTATTACCGAAGATGTTATGCTTCCGCCAGCACATCTCTCCCCAGTAAAGGTTTTGAAAAAGTACATCCCCAAGAACGATCACACTTTTCATAGCGAAAAAAGTGAAAATCATCACATTTTCCTGAATGAAGATGTGATGGAACAATATGAATGGCGGCCGGAGAAGTTTCAGTCTTGGCTCGATGAGGGCATTCCTCTTGACCAGATGAAGCGCTTCGGCTACCGATATGATGTGCTGTCAAATCGTATCGTGCATCCGATCAGAATGCCGGACGGCCGTATCTTCAGCATTTGCGGTCGAACCCTCGACCCAGATTTCAAGGAGAAGAAGCTCCGCAAATACACTTATCTTGTGAAGCTCGGCGTTCTCGACACGCTTTTCGGACTGTATGAGAACCGAGAAGCCATTCAGAGAAAAGGGGAAGTTATCCTTTTCGAAGGCGCAAAGTCTGTGCTCAAGGCTGCCGGCTATGGCTATGATAACTGCTGCGCAGTGCTGACATCTCATCTTAACCCTTATCAGCTGAGAATCCTTCTTTCGCTTCGTGTTCGCGTTGTAATTGCTTTCGATGAGGAAGTAGACCCGCGTAAGGATGAGGAAATCAAAAAGCTGAAGCATTTCTGCCAAGTCGACTGGGTTCGCAACAGAGACAGGCTGCTTGGCGAGAAAATGGCTCCCGTAGACAATGGAGCGGACGTATGGAACACATTATACAGCAAGAGGGAGCAGATCACGTGATTAAATTTTAGAATTACCACAAGCACACAACATTTAGTAACCCACGAGTTAGTGACTCTGTAGTTACTTACGAGGATTACGCGAAACGCGCGGTCGAGCTCGGTCATTCCATTCTTTCCAGCTGTGAACATGGCTGGCAGGGGAGATACATCGAGTGTTACGACCTCGCAAAGCAGTACGGATTGAAGTTTCTGTTCGCCGCTGAGGCATACTGGGTGTGGGATCGGCACGAGGAAGACCGCTCCAACTGCCACATTTGGATTGGCGCGAAGAACGAAAACGGCCGCGAATGGATTAACGAGGTGCTCAGTCGAGCGAACGAGGATGGTTTCTACTACCAGCCGCGACTGGATGAAGAGCTTCTCGACCTGCTGCCGGCCGGCGACGTTTGGATTACGACGGCCTGTGTTGCAGGTTGGAAGTACCGCTCAGAAGAAGAGGATCGTCTCAAAGCTCTCTGGAAGAAGCTGTACGACAAACATGGAGACAACTTCATGTTTGAGGTACAGTATCATCCGTCAGAGCGACAGAAGGAGCTGAACCGTTATATCCTGGAGCTCCGAAAAGAGATCCCCGCACCGATTATCATGGGCTGCGACAGTCATTACATCGACGTTAATGGAGCAGAGCTCCGAACCGATTTTCTCGTTTCGAAAGAAGATCGAAAGGCCTACGACGATGAGGAAGATTGGTTCATGGATTATCCGGATGGCGACACCGCTGTTCAGCGTTTCCGAGATCAGGGCGTTTTGAACGAGACTGAGATTGAGTCAGCGATCAATCAGACGAACTGCTTCCTCGAAGTCGAAGAGTACGAATGCGATATTTTCGACGACAGCACCAAATTGTTTTCTCTTCATCCAGACTGGACTCAGGAACAGAAAGATGCAGAGTATATGCGATTAGTGCAAGAAGGCTGGGAAGCATACAAACCGGAGGTTGATCCGGAACTGTATCCGGTTTACGAACAGGCAATTAAAGAAGAAACAGACACCGTTAAGCAGTGCGGTATGAGCGATTACTTTATCGACGACTACTATATTATGAAGCGCGGTAAAGAGCTCGGCGGCCATTTAACTACAACTGGTCGTGGTAGCTGCGTCGGTTTCTTCACAAATAAGTTGCTCGGCTTTACTGAGGTAGACAGAATTGCCGCTAAAGTCAAGATGTACCCTGAACGTTTTATGACTGCGGAACGTATTCTCGAAACACAGAGCATTCCCGATCTTGATCAAAACGTCGCTGAACAGGATATCTTCGCTGAAGGGCAAGCGCAGGTCTGCGGCCGAGACCACGCAGTGCAGATGCTAGCCTACGGTACACAAAAAGCCTCTGCTGCGTGGAAAATGTTTGCGAAATCGCAGGACATTGACTTTGCTACGGCGAATGAAGTGTCCGCTCAGATCAAACGATACGAAAATAAGCTCCGTACAGTAGACGAAGAAGAAAAAGACAGCGTCGATATCATGGACTTCATCGATAAGAAGTTCCACGAAATCTATATCAGATCGACCGAGTATCAGGGCATTATCACAAGCTGGTCACCGGCACCGTGCGCGTTCCTGCTGTATCAGGGCAGTATTCGCCGCAAGATTGGTCTGGTAAAAATCAAGGATAAGATGTGCTGCGCGATGGATGGTCACTGGGCGGAAAAGAACCATTTTCTCAAGAATGATCTGCTTCGCGTCGCAGTCGTTGATCTCATCAACAAAGGATACCATCGTGCAGGGCTCAAAGTTCCAACGGTTAACGAGCTCCTTGCCATGTGTCCGCCAGATGATATTGTCTGGGGGATTTACCGTAAAGGCTGTACCCTTGGCATCAATCAGGTCGAGCAGCCGGGAACAGCAAGCCGTGTGGGCGTATATGCGCCGACGAACATTTCTGAGCTCTGTGCGTTCATCGCCGCAATTCGCCCGGGTTTCAAATCTATGTACAAGACATTCGAGAGTAGGCAGGATTTCTCGTATGATGTTAAGCCGTTCGACGAACTTCTTCGTACCGATGAGTTGCCGCAGTCGTTCTGCTTGTATCAGGAACAGCAGATGGCGGCATTGAACTTCGCGGGTTTCCCGATGAAGGAATGCTACGCAGCGGTTAAGAATATCGCCAAGAAGCGTAAAGAGAAAGTCCTCGCGTATCGCGAACGGTTCATCAACGGGTTCTCTAAGAAGCTGATTGAACAGGAGCATTTGGACGAAAAGACGGCTCTTGAAAAGACCGATATGGTCTGGAAGATTATCGAGGATTCAGCCTCGTACAGCTTCAATGCATGTGTGACTGGCGATACTATGTTCCGAAAAGCAGACGGCACGGTTGAAAGCGTCTATAAATTATGGGATCATGGGCCAGATTCATGGAACATCAAGGGACTTTCCTTGACGAACGACGGCCAGTTAGTAGAAAACGAGCTGGTCAGCGTGAAATACGCTGGACGACGCACGGCGTTACGGATTGTATTAAAAAATGGTGCACACATCGACTGTACCCACAACCATAAGTTTCCAACCCCTGCAGGAGAAAAAAGATTCGACCAGCTTAAGGTTGGTGACGAGCTGTACGTTCGCATCGGGAAGTCGGTTGCAACTTTCCCAATCGTTAAGTTTGAACAGGGCAAATTGGAGCACATGTATGACGTTGAGATGAGATCTCCGTATCATAACTTCACGCTCGAGAATGGCATTATCACCTCTAACAGTCATTCCTATTGTGTTTCTCTAGACTCCCTCTACGGCGCATGGCTCAAGGCTCATCATCCTCTCGCGTTCTATGAAACCTTCATGCGTATCATGGACGAAAAGGGTGACAAGGACAAGCTCTCCGCAGCAAGAGATGAAGCTGAAAGCTACTTCAACATCAAGTTCCCGCCGTTTCGTTTCGGACAGGATAACCGAAAGGTAACCGCCGACGAGGAGAACAACGCGATCAATAACGCGCTGACCTCTATCAAGGGTTTCAACAAGGCCGCCGCAGTTCGTCTTTATGAGATCGGCGTCGACCGTCCGAAGTATCTTACAGATGTTCTTCTGGCGCTTCGGCCAAACGGCATCAAGGCGGCTACGACAGAACCGCTCGCGAAGATCAGCTACTTTCAGCCATACGGTAACGACCGCGAGGTGCTGAATATAATTTCTCTCTGCGAGGAATTGGATTACGGCGGCCGAGCATCACTTCCGCGCGAACGAGTCGACAACAGCTTCTTGGCTGAAATCGTACCGAAGTACGCGGACGGTTCAAAGAAAGACGGCTCGCCAGCGTCAAAATATACCTTCGCAAGTCTTCAGCTGAGCGCTTTGCGCGACGAGAAGAAACGTCTCCGAGCAGAGATCAAGAAGACTAATTCGGAAGAAGCGGTCGAACAGCTCACCATGATAGACGAACAGATTGAGGAAGAGCTGAAGCTCGTGATTACGCAGGTGCTTCATGAATGTGAAGAGAGAGTTCTCTCTGCGGGAATTCAAGATCTGCCGTTTAAGACGAAGATCGCGAACCAGCGAGACGTTCTCGGATATGTAGACATTCAGACCGGCAGAGAAGAAGACCGCCGTCGAGTTCTTGTGACGGACTTTCGACCATTGCTCGACAAAGAGAAAGGAAAGCCTTGGGGTTATGCCTGCTTCGCTCAATCCCTTGGCTCTGGTAAGCGCGTCCGAATGACGTTGAGGTCTCGGCAGTACAACCAGAAGCCGATCGCTGAAGGCGACATCATCTACGTAAGCAAATGCACAAAAAATAAATCCGGATACTGGTATCTCGACGAGTACCATATCACCAGCGCGTAAAGGAGCAAACATGATTAAGAGACATATCCATCAGGTTACGGAATATTTCAGCGAGAAGGGCGAGATGACCACCCGCATCACCGCCGACATCGATGAAGCCGACTACAACGATTACGATGAGTGCTGTGACTGTGAATGCTGCAGCGACGAGCATGAAGGGTTGCTGTCTTGATGACTGAACCGCTGTTTTCGAAAAGCCCGCGCGATCCCGATTACGTTCCCGAAATCATCGGACGCTGCGAAAGATGTGGAGAAGAACTCTCGCTGGATTGGGAACTCTGGCGAGACGACGATGACAACCTTTTCTGCTGTCAAGATTGCGCGATCCAGTATCACGGAATTGAAGAAGTAGACGATATTTAAGGAGGCACACATGGAAGAAGACAAGAAGCCAACCAGAGAAGAATTTGAAACAATGCTCCGCACTCAGCTCGAGCAGCAGTTTCAGCGCGGTATGTATACTGCGGCTTATGGCCTGACGGGTGCGATCAATGAGCTGATCGACACGTTCAAGAAGAAGCCACGCAAGAAGCTCGCCGACTATCAGAAGGTGCTCGGCGATATCGCAAGGCTGTGCGCGATGAAGGTAAAGAACCCAGACAAGCCGAAGGAGGAATAAGAATGTCAAATCTTTCAGCACTGGAACGCGAAACCATTGCGAATTACAATCAGCAGGAGACTGAGGCATGTGTATTTACTTACGACACCGTGCTTCAGCGCAAGCTGGATAAGCTTTGTGCAGAGCGTCCAGATGAAATCAAGATGACCGTCGAATGCAACGGCTCAAAGAACTACGTTTTCCCGAAGAAGTGGTTCAAGATTACGCCGCCGCGAAAGTCAAATATGACTGATGAGCAGAAGGCGGCAGGCGCTGCACGACTGAAGGCTCTTCGGGAAGCAAAGAAGGTGAGCGAATGAAGGTAAACCTTTTAGCATGGACTCCGGCACCGGAGCTTGTAGTCGCTGCAGCCGGCAAGGGTTGTTACTCGTCGGCTCCGTCCAATGACATCCTGGAGGGTATTGATAACGAGGCCGCGGCCAAGTTCATTCAGTAGATCAAGAAGTCCGGCCATCTCTCTGTTCTGGAACACGCGAACTTCACGTTCGGCGTGGAAGGAGTTTCCCGTGCATTGCTCGCGCAGATTACGCGACACCGTGTCGCCTCCTTCAGCGTCGCAAGTCAGCGCTACATCAACAGCAACAACATGGACTTTTCGATCCCGGAAGCGGTCAAGAACAACATCAACACAGCTCGCATCTTTGGCGACTGCATGCAGACCATCACATCGGCCTACCGCGATATTCATGCGTATCTGATGAGCGAAAAGCTCCGCGAGAAATATGCGAAGTTCATCACGCATGACGGCCTGAACATCGCCTTCCAGAACAACGCGAAGTATTTTTACCTTGCTCTGGACAGCAAGATGGAGGCAATGCACACAGACCCGAACGCTACCGAGGAAGATCAGAAGCTCTACAAGGAGTTCAAAAAGGATCGCTCGGCGGCCGAGAAGTTTGCTAACGAGAATGCCCGCAGCGTGCTCCCTAATGCCGCTCAAACGAACTTCACTGTAACCATGAATGCACGCGAATTGCTCCATTTCTTCTCTCTACGGTGCTGTAATCGCGCTCAGGACGAGATTAGAGAGTTGGCGTCCCAAATGCTAGTTTTATGTCAGCAGGTTGCTCCGAATATCTTTGATAACGCCGGCGCTCCGTGTGTGAGCGGAAAATGTCCCGAAGGCAAGATGTCTTGCGGCCATCCGCAGAAGGCAGAGGTGTGATATGGCGAGAGCAGTTATTGTAAATGGCGCAGCGAGAAGCGGAAAGGATACGTTCTGTCAGCTTTGTCAGGACGCTTCCTATTTCCACGATGCGCTGACCATTCAGATCAGTTCCGTCGACCGGGTGAAAGACGCCGCGGAAATCCTTGGTTGGGCAGGGGAGAAGGATGAGAAGTCTAGAAAGTTTCTGTCCGACCTGAAGGATCTCGCGACCGATTATTCCGATGCTCCGATGAAGTATCTCGAGTCGGTTTACAATCGCTATGCAGCTGAGGATGACATGATTATCTTCATGCACATCCGAGAGCCGGAGGAGATTGAGAAAGCTCGAAAGAAGTTTGACGCATTGACGCTTCTGATCAAGAGGCCAGGCGTCGAGCCAATTCAGAGCAACCATGCAGACCGCGACGTCGACCAGTACGACTACGATTATCTCGTAGTTAATAACGGGACGTTGGATGATCTCGGCAAGCAGGCCGACGATTTTGTAGAAAAGGTAATCAGCGGCTACTTTGAAAAGCGCCGCGAGGAAGTTAAGTAAGAAGGGTGCCTATGCTGAATATCTAGAAGAAAGATGGTTCTATCGAAGCGTTCTCCAGTCAAAAGATCGTTTCCGCGATTCGTAAGTCCGCTAATCGTGCTATGTATGACCTGTCCGACGAACAGTGCCGACGCGTTGTTGATTTGACGTTGGCTCATCTTGCAGAACATGGCGGGGACGTTGCTCCGGTCGCGAACGTACACAATGCGGTCGAGAGAGCTCTGGACGATGTAGCTCCAAATGTGGCCAAGTGTTATCGTGATTACCATAATTATAAGCAGGATTTTGTCCATATGCTCGATGACGTATACCGCAAGAGTCAGGCAATTCGTTATATCGGTGACCGAAATAATGCCAACACGGACTCCGCTCTGGTTCCGACTCAGCGTAGTTTGATTTACAATGAGCTGTCCAGTGCATTGTATAAGAAATTCTTCTTGAATCGAGAAGAGCGTGAAGCTATGAAAGACGGTTACATCTACATTCATGACCGATCTGCACGACTTGACACGATGAATTGTTTTAGACGAGACACGAAGTTCATTACTTCATCTGGAGTAAAATCTTTTTATGATTTCTGTGATGGAGATGAGGTAATCGTCCGGACACACAAAGGAAGGTGGAAGAAGGCTATTGTTCATGCCTACGGCCATCAGCCGATTCAGAAAGTCGTGATTTCAAAAGGGACTCCGACCAGCAATCATAAAGAAATTTATTGCACACCCAATCATCGTTGGATTCTAAAAGACGGCACAGAAACAACGGATCTAAAAGTTGGAGATATTCTGTGGCAAGTGCCTGATATTACCAACATTCGATGGGAAGAAATGTCGTTGATGGAGAAGAAACTTTGGTGTAAAGGTTTTGCCATGGGCGATGGTTCCTTAAACGGAGAAACAAAAAGCGATGGGTGCGTTCGTAAGTTCATAACTGTAAGATTATGCGGAGAAAAAAGAAAGTTTGCTTCACGTTTCATTGAGTGCGGATACAGTATAACAAATCCACCGTCGTGCGCCGGAGATTCCTTTGTATCAATGCTTCAAGTAGGAGTAAAAGACATTCCTTATTTGGAAATTGATTACAACAACGCCGTCTTTTTTATGAACGGACTCATGTGCGCAGATGGTCATAAGCGCGCGACTACCGCTTCGAGTGAATACAGGGGTATTCAGGTTACTGGGTATGTCAACCACTTTATCGAAGACCTGTTGAATATCTCAGGCTATTATGTCACGAACAAGAAAGACATTACAGATCGTGCGACCAATTACGGGAAACGGAGCGACACTACCGTTATGTATGGATGCTCTTCGTCGCAGATGAGAAACGGTGCTTGGCGTGTTATCGAAATTGAACCTGCAAAACTGAACAGCAATGCTCAGGTATGGTGTCTTGAGGTAGAAGACGATCATAGTTTCTTGTTGGACGGTGGAATCTCCACCGGAAACTGCTGCCTTTTCGACATGGAGAACGTCCTAACTGGCGGTTTTGAGATGGGCAATGTCTGGTACAACGAGCCAAAGACGCTTGACGTGGCGTTCGATGTTATCTCTGATGTTGCAATCAGCGCGGCCGCTTGTCAGTATGGCGGATTCACCATCCCTGAAGTAGACAAGATTTTGGCTCCTTATGCCGAAAAATCGTACCAGAAATACTTTGAGGAGTACACAGAAATTGCGGCTTACAACAATCTTGGCGACCACGAGGATGTACTGACCGCCGCCGATGAGTATGCTGTGAAGAAGGTTCAGCGTGATATGGAGCAGGGATTCCAGTCTTGGGAATATCGTTTCAACACGGTTGGTTCCAGTCGCGGCGACTATCCGTTCATTGCAGTTTCGTTCGGTCTTGACAATTCTCGTTTTGGTCGAATGGCATCCATGACTTGTATGAATGTCCGAGCAGGCGGTCAGGGAGCTGCTGGTCATAAGAAGCCTGTATTGTTCCCGAAACTGACGTTCCTTTACGATGAAGAGCTTCATGGTGAGGGGAAACCGATGGAAGATGTCTTTGAGTGCGGAGTAGATTGCAGCACCAAGGCAATGTATCCAGATTTTCTTTCGTTAACCGGCGAGGGCTATATTCCTTCTATGTATAAGAAGTATGGCCGCGTCGTGTCACTCATGGGTTGTAGAGCTTCGCTCTCGCCTTGGTTTGAACGAGGAGGAGAGCACCCAGAAGACGAGAACGACAAACCCGTCTTCGTTGGCCGATTTAACCTCGGCGCAATTTCGCTCCACCTCCCGATGATCCTTGCAAAAGCTCGTCAGGAGAACCGTGATTTCTACGAGGTGCTTGACTACTATCTCGAGATGATTCGGAATCTTCATAAGAAGACCTACGATTATCTGGCCGAGAAGAAGGCTTCTACTAATCCACTTGGCTTCTGTCAGGGAGGCTTCCTCGGCGGCCATCTTGAACCGGATGAGAAGATTGGCAAGCTGCTCCCGCCAATGACCGCATCATTCGGCATTACTGCTTTGAATGAACTGCAGGAGCTATACAATGGCAAGTCTATCGTCGAGGATGGCACATTCGCGCTGGAAGTGATGCAGTACATCAACAAGAAGGCTGAGGAGTTCAAAAAAGCAGACCACATTCTGTACGCTCTCTACGGAACACCGGCCGAGTCCCTTTGTGGATTACAGATTGAACAGTTCCGCAAGAAGTATGGCATTGTAAAGGGTGTATCCGACCGACCGTATGTGTCGAACAGTTTCCATTGCGGCGTTTGGGAGGACATTACTCCTCCACAGAAGCAGGATCTTGAAAATCGCTTCTGGGATTTGTTCAATGGCGGCAAAATCCAGTATTGTCGGTACCCGGTATCTTACAACAAAGAAGCCCTCCGTTCGCTGATTCGCCGAGCGATGAAACTAGGATTCTACGAAGGCGTAAACCTGTCGTTGGCGTACTGTGAGAAGTGCGGGTATGAACAGTTAGATATGGATGTCTGCCCGAAGTGCGGATCGACTGACGTCACAAAGATTGATAGGATGAATGGCTATCTTGGTTATACTCGTGTCCACGGCAAGACACGATACAACGACGCTAAGAACGCAGAGATAAAAGACCGCGTCAGCATGTAAGAGGTGAAACATGAATTATCATAACATTACCAAGGATGACATGCTGAACGGAACCGGCCTGCGTGTCGTATTATGGGTATCGGGGTGCGCTCATGCGTGCCCCGGCTGCCAGAACCCACAGACATGGGAACAGATGTCTGGTATCCCATTTGACAAAGAAGCGATGGACGAGATTCGTGCAGAGCTTCAGAAAGATTATATCGACGGAATTACACTGTCTGGCGGCGACCCTCTGTTCCCGGGCAATCGTGGAGCAGTGACTCGCTTGCTCCAGACAATCCGTGAGGAATTTCCGAATAAGACCATTTGGCTGTACACTGGCTATTCCTATGAGTAGGTTTGCTCTTTACCTGCCGTGGGACTGGCCGATGTCATTGTCGATGGAGAATATCTGGAGACCAAAAGAGACATAAACGCGCCGTGGGTCGGAAGTACCAACCAGCGCGTAATTGATATAAAAAAGACCGCGGCGAGCGGGAAAATTACCTTATGGGAGGACAAACATTGTATTTAACCGTAGCAGAATTTGACACCGTGAGCTACCCACAGTTCACGGCAGACGTAAAAAAATGCAACCCTCTGATCTCAGAGAGCTGCATCGAAGATATGTGGCGCGACCTCGTTTTCCCTGATCGCGCGACCGAAGGCAGTGCAGGATATGACTTCCGCGTGCCGTATGACATCATCCTTGAGCCGGGTGAGTCGGCAATGATCCCGACCGGTATGCGCTGCCACATGGAGGAAGGATGGGTGCTGATGCTTTTTCCGCGCTCGTCCATGGGCTTCAAGTATCGCATGCAGTTAGACAACTCCACGGGGATCGTGGATTGTGATTACTTTTTCGTCGAGAACGAAGGTCACATCATGGCGAAGATCACAAACGATGGCCGCGAAGGCAAGACGCTTCATCTGCGAGCGGGCGACCGCTTCATGCAGGGCGTGTTCGTCCCATATGGCGTCACTGTTGACGATGAACCTAGAGGGAAGAGAACCGGCGGCATCGGCTCGACCGGAGCTTAAATCGAACGGATATTCGTAAAAAAAAGGCACCCTTCGGGGTGCCTCAAACTTTAGGGCGGACATACCAAGTGCCGGCTTTATCTTGCCAGAGTTTGGTTTTGTGCTTACCGATCGTGATATGGTACTCGATTGCCTGAAGCTCGCAGTTCAATACTTTGCGGCCGACAGTCTGAATGTTAAACATCTTGCCTTTGTATCTAAGTGAAGTCGGGAGGTTCGAAGCAGACTCGGAGAAAACTTCGACCACTTCGTACTCTGGCCGGAATCGAATAGCATCGGGCGGGGTGCCGTTATATCGAATGTTCATATCATCACCTCACGTTTATTATAGAACGTGTGTTCGAGAAAATCAAGAGGAGAGATTTCCATCAGCAGATAGAAGAAAATTGATATACCGATCTGGGAGAAGGAGCTGTTATCAATACCAGAGGCCGCGGCTTACTTTAATTTGGGAGAAAATAAAATCCGAGAATTAACAGAAGGTGAAGACTGTCCATACGTTCTCTGGATCGGCAGCAAAAGGATGATAAAGCGAAAAAAGATGTCTGCGTTTATAGACACTTCTTTTTCGTTATAAGTATTTGAAATAATCTTAAAATGTTGTATAATAATATTAGATTGAGCATTTTAAGTAGGAAGGAGTTGAAATGACTCGACGCAAGGACAAAAACGGACGGGTCCTACACAAAGGAGAGGGCGAACGCCCTAACGGAACGTATTACTACCGATACAAAGTTCCATATACTACAAAATGGAAGTATATTTATGCAAAAAAACTAAATGAACTAAGAGAAAAAGAGTCTATTCTCGAGGAAATTCTACATGAAGGGCTCACCTACGACGGACTTCATGTTACTGTCGCTGAGCAGGTCGACCGTTATGTGACATTGCACAAATGGGCGAAAGCAGGAACTCTCAATGCGGTCACCAGCATTGTTAGAAGAATTAAGCAGTATCCAATCGCTCAACAAAAGATACACGATGTCAGAATCAGCGAATGCAAAGCCTGGTTCAAGGAACTGAGTGCGGGCGGACTTTCTAGAGGTACTATTGCTTCTTTTCAAAATATTCTTCGGCCGGCTTTCGAAATGGCCGTAGAAGATAGCTACATTAAACGAAATCCGTTCCATTTTAAGCTCGGTTCTATAATTGCAAACGATGCTGAAACTAGAGAGGCGCTCACCCCAAAGCAACAGAAATTATACCTTGAATTTCTAGCCACACAGGGCGGGAGATGGCACGATGTAGCTGTCATTTTGATCGATACAGGAATGAGAGCTGGAGAATTGTGTGGGCTGACGATGCAGGATATTGACTTTAAGCTCAGGCGCATTCATGTAAGCAGACAGATCTCATACACCAAAGAAGGGTTAAAAATCGAAACTCCTAAAACTAAAAGTGGAGATCGCTACATCCCGATGACGAGCAGGGCATATCAAACCCTGAAGAAGGTGTTACGAGAACGTAGGG
>ERZ773162.1626-NODE-1626-length-17239-cov-2.901420_pt1 | contig 17239 bp, 14 predicted proteins | sample MGYA00511113_ERZ773162 | MGnify/ENA primary metagenome ERZ773162 (study PRJEB29015, sample SAMEA2737807) | human gut metagenome | biome: human gut; feature: human-associated habitat; material: faeces | place: China | collected 2012 ... | reverse complement strand
ACCTTACCCATCCATTCAGCATCTCGTTTTGCCAAATAGTCATTGACGGTTACGATGTGAACGCCCCTGCCTTCCAGTGCATTCAGATATGCCGGAAGTGTGGAAACAAGTGTCTTACCTTCACCGGTCTTCATCTCGGCGATACGTCCCTGATGCAGGATAATACCACCAATGATCTGTACACGGTAATGCTCCATACCAAGAACTCGCTTCGCGCCTTCACGTACTACGGCGAAAGCTTCCGGAAGAAGATCATCCAGTGTCTCTCCCTCGCCCAGACGTTTCTTGAACTCTCTGGTCTTGTCTCTCAGCTGTTCATCTGTTAATTTCTGCATTTCCGGACGAAGAGATTCTGTCTTCTCTACAAGCGGCATAATACGCTTTACTTCATGCTCACTTCGTGTTCCGAATACTTTTTGAAATAAATTCATATCAAACTCCTGTTTCTATATTTATTCTGATCACTTTTATATACGAAATCATCCGTATTTACCCTATTTAAGAAATCCCTACTATTTTACCACTTTCCACCGTATAAAACAATGAATATTTCTTAAATAAAGTGTGACCACCTCATTGCCTGGCATAAAATTTCCGCTCTCGTTCGTCAGCACTAACTTTTTCTTGTCAAACCTCTGTTTCATGTGCTATGATAATCAGCGAACTACTGACTTGATTTTGAAAAATGAAAACTCGGGGGAATTCTCTTTGAAAAAAAAGGAACTGACTTTTATCATCGGCATCGTTGTTTTTGCCCTGATTCTCTGGGCTGGCATGTACTTTATCCGACGCGGTCACTATGGGACTGTCCGAATCACGGTAAACGGTGAAGAATACGGCACCTACTCCCTTGCAAAGGATCAGGTGATCCGCATCAATGATACCAATGTATGTGAAATTAAAAACGGAGAAATCCACATGACGGAAGCCAACTGTCCGGATCACCTCTGCATGAAACAAAAAGCGGTCGACAGTACAGGCGGTACAATCGTCTGCCTGCCAAATAAGGTTGTTATAGAGGGGGAAAAGGGGGACGCCTCTGAAGATGATTCCCCTGAGTTTGATACTGTTGTCTGAATATAAAGGATGTCACATATGAATCAAAAAAAGCTTTCATATCTCGGCCTTTTTGCCGCAGTTGCTATCATTTTCGGTTATGTAGAATCACTGATTCCTTTTTTTGCAGGAATCCCGGGAATGAAGCTTGGACTTGCCAATCTGGCAGTTCTTTTTATACTGGAGAAATATACATGGAAGAAAGCCGCGCTTGTTTCCGTCGTCCGTATCATCGTGATCGGATTCATGTTCGGAAATCTGTTCAGCATTCTCTACAGCCTTGCCGGTGCGGCACTCAGTCTCACCGTCATGACACTCATGAAGAGGTTTTCCGGCTTCAGTCTCCTTGGCATCAGTGTTGCCGGAGGTGTTTCCCACAACATCGGACAGCTGATCATTGCAAGTCTCATCACAATGACTTCCGGCCTGATCTACTATGCACCGGCTCTTCTGATCTCCGGTGTCATCACCGGGCTTCTGATCGGAACCCTGACGAACGAAGTTTTAAAACGAATCCATTTCTAAATAAAACATGCAGAGTACTGATAGTCATAATCAATACTCTGCATCAATTTTATTACAGATCCCTGACTGTATAGGTATTCTTCATCAGTTCAAACCGGTCTTTCATCCCTGATGTCAGATAAACATTCTTATCCTCATCCACAAACGCTGCATCTGCATCGTATTTATCCAGAAGCTTTAACGCGTCTTCCATCCCCAGTACAAAACATGCGGTAGAAAGTCCATCCGCCAGTAATCCACTGTCACAGATAACTGTAACAGAGTCCAGGCCGTTCCACACCGGATATCCCGTCTTCGGATCTAAAATATGATGATAACGCTTTCCATCCTCCATAAAATATTTCTCATAGTCTCCGGAGGTAGAAAGGAACTCGCCTCCGTTCAGCGTGATCGCACCGAGATAATCTCCCTCTGTATCACGCGGATCAGTCAGCGCCACCTTCCAGTCGGAGCCATCCGGTTTCTCGCCGTACGCCATTACACTGCTGCCGCCAAGATTCAATATCATTCCGGACACTTCGGTCTGTGTTTTCAGAAAATCCGCGACCACATCGCAGCCGATCCCCTTTCCTGTCGCCCCGAGATCAAGTGTGGCACCCTTTTCCAGTGTTACCTTATCTCCGTCCAGAGATACTTTCTCGTATCCGGCATCTTTCAGAAGTTCGTCCAGCTCTGACTGTTCCGGCACATGTGGATTCTCTCCGTCAATATCCCATAAACGTATGATCTTGCCTATCGTCGGATCAAATGCTCCGCCAGAATCCTCCGCCAGCTGAAAAATCTTCTGCAGGTAACCGGCAAGTTCATCGGATACTTCTGCCGTTTCACCGGAAGCTGCATTTAGCTTCGCGATCTGCGAATTCTCATCAGTCCATGAAAGCAGTCCTGTCTCAATTTCGCGGATCTTATCACCGACAGTCTCATTCAGATCCTTACCTGTTGTATACAGTGTCTCTGAGACGACTGTATCCATTGCAAAATCAGTATTCGTATATTTCTGTATATCAGCGTCTGCCATTACAGGCACCGCGGCCAGCACCAAACTGCTCACACCACAGAGCAGACTGGTCACAACCTTCTTTTTATTCCTCATTTTTTCTCCGTTTCCCGGTCCTTCACCGGTCCAATCTGTATATTTTTACGCGGACAGGTCACTTCACAGGCATGGCAGCAAATACATTCTCCCGAAAGTGGGGTATCTCCGTCAATTTCCAGATGCGCCGGGCATCGTTTTTTGCAAAGGCCACATTTCGCCGGGCATTTCCCACGGTTTCTGTGAAAAAGCGCTGTCGGCAGTATCGGCATCATTGCAAAAACAGCCCCCATCGGGCAAAGGAACTGACAGAAGAAACGCTCCTGCGTACACATCCCGATCAGAATAAGAATAAGAAGTACGATTCCGATCTTATAGGAAGCATTCGGAAGTTTTCCGGCAGTCAGCATGGAAAAAACATCCCAGGGGCTCATGCCCTGAAGCTTTGCATACCATCCGGTCAGTATGGAAAGCAGCAAAAAGGCCAGAAGAATATATTTCACTTTCTGAAGTGCCCGCACCACTTTTTCCGGATAACCATGGCGCCCCTTTTTATGAAAAATCTTCTGCCGGATAAAAAGTGTCAGCTCATACATGGCATCACCAAGCGAACCAAATGCACACGCATATCCGCAGAAATGCCTTCCAAACAGGATTGTAATTACAAGAAGCACACCTGTCACATCAAGAAAAGAATTCCATGTGATCGGCTGATGTGCGGCAAGTGCCTGAAAAATTGATTTAACTCCTGCAAATGCCGTGGAAAAAAGTGCCGGATAAAAAATGAAAAACCCAAGCTGTATCGCAGTCCGGATCAGCCGGACCTTACTCTGCTTCTTTTACATTCGTTTTCCGCCTTTCTAAGGGCATCAATAACAGCGTTGATAATACCGGTTGAACTGAATGTAGCGCCTGATACAGTATCCACGTCTGTGCTCTGTGCAGATATGATCGAGCTTATCACACTCTGTGCCTGAGAGAGATATGTAGAATCTTCACCTGATGCACTTGTCACCTGAATATCTGTAATCTCATCGTCTTTTAATGTCACCTGAACCTCGATCGCTCCGCCGAATCCCTGTGCGGAACCGGTGTAGGAACCGTCTTTGTAGAAGTTTTCGGAAGCATCTGTAGCTTCGCTGTCTGCTGCATCTTCTTTTGATGTATTCTCTTTTGCGCCGGTCTCTGCCTGCGCGTTTGCATTTTCCTGATTTTGGGCTGCTTCCTCGAGAGCGGCCAGAATTTCTTTCTGCTGCTCCTCAAGTGCGTCCACACGTTTTTCAACCTGTGTAAGCTCCCGTGTCACCTGATCCTGCGTATCTTTTTTCTGCATTGAATTATAGCCTATTACTGCTGCCAGAATCAATAGAAGACACAAAACTCTCATACAAAAACTCTGGTATTTCATTCCATTTTCTCCTTTTGCGCTTAAAATATAACAACTTACTGCCGTTTTGCCTGACTGAGGGCATTCTGAAATGCCTCAATGATTCCATACGAAGAATAGGTAGATCCATTTACTGTATCAATGCCTTCATCTGTCTGTTTTCCCATAATCTGACCATAAATCCCATTCCATGCATCTGTAAAATATTCTTCATCATCCTCTGTCGTATAAGAAGCAGATGTAATCTGACCTCCCGCAACAGTCACAGTTACTGTTACACTGCCCGGACCATAATTTCCTTCCCCACTTCCAGTGTAGGTTCCGTCTACATATTGTCCAGCTGGAGTTTCTGCCAGTGTCGGGGTTGCTGTCGGGACAGGATCCGGTGTCGGGGTTGCTTCAGGTGCGGTCGTCGGGGTTGCTGTCGGAGCAGGGCTTGGTGTCGCTGTCGGCTTTGGTGTTACAGATGGAGCCGTCGTTGGTTTTGGTGTTTCCGTCGGCTCTGGTGTTGCTGAGATCAGCGCTGCTTTCAGCGCTTCCTGTGTTCCTCCGATAATTCCTTCTGAGGAAAAAGTTGCTCCATTCACTGTATCGATTCCGTCAGCGGTCTGCTTCTCAAGGATTGCCGGCTGGATAACTCTCCAGGCTCTTCTGAAATACGAACCTGTATCACTGTTTGTGTTACTCAGTTCTGTGATCTTTCCATCTTTTACTGTAGCAGTAATTGTTACAATGCCTGAGTAGCCCCTTGCGTTTCCTGTGTAAACGCCATCTTTGTATTTCACGGTCGGCGTTGTCGGTTCTGGCTGTGGAACTGCGGTCGGCTGCGGTATCGGTGTTGTATTTACTGCTGCTTTTTCCAGTGCTTTCTGCACAGCCTGCAAAATACCATTTGAGGAAAATGTCGCCCCACTCACTGTGTCCACGCCATAGACAGCCTGTTTCTGCAAAATTTTCGGCTGTATCTTCTGCCATGCTTTGTTAAAGTACTGTTTTGTATCTGTATTTGTATTTGAGATTGCAGTTATTTTTCCATTCTTGATCATGACGGTTACTTTTACCAATCCATCAAACCCTTCAGCCTCTGCCGTATATGTTCCATCCTTATAAGTAACATTTTCTGATGGCTTTAGAATTTCAACCGGCTTCGTCGTTTTATTATTTGTTTTATTATTTGTTTTGTTATTCTTCTTGTTTGTTTTTGTCACTTTAGTTTTACTGTTTCCAGCTTTGGAAAGTGCATTCTGGACGGCCTGAATAATACCGTTTGAGGAATACGTAGCGCCACTGACCGCATCTACATTCGGAGTCTGCCCTGCCAGCATTTTACTGATGACACCTTTTGCAGATGCAAAGTAAGATGGTGTCTCTCCGGATGCATCTACTATATCAATTGCTGTAATTTTCCCGTCAGCAACTGTAACCTGCACGGTAACTGTTCCGCCAAATCCTGTTCCACTTCCCTGATAAGTGCCATCCTTATATCCGTCTTTTGGAACCGATGTGGTCGGAGTCGTAGTAGAGCCCTGTCCCTGACCGGAAGCTTCTGCTGATTTCTCCGGAAGTGCTTTGGCCTTGCCTGTCGTGATTCCTGCTTTTTTCTTTTTGCTCTTTTTTTTGCTGCCCGTCTTCAACAGACTTTCTTCTTCATCCGCGTTCTCCGGTTCACTAAAGTAAGCCGAAGTCAAAAGACTTTTCAGCTCTTTTGATTCAACGATCTTATTTTCTGCTGCCTGAACCGTTTTCTCATTTTTCAACTCACTTTCTGTCTGCAGCCCCGCCGATGCGACTGCGATGATTACTGCTACTGCAGGAAGGAGTTTTATCAGATTCTTTTTATGCATTTCATTTACCCCTTAACATACAAAAGAAGGGGCAGTTATAAACAGCCCCCGTTCTCTTGTATATTTTTTATAAAGGAATTATTTTACAGTTACTTTGAATTTCTTTGTAATTCCATTGCATTTTACTGTAATTGTTGCAGTACCTTTTTTCTTTGCTTTTACAACGCCCTTGCTGCTGACTGTTGCAACTTTTTTATTGCTGCTCTTGAATGTTACTTTTGAAACTGGTGCTGCTTTTACTTTAATTGTAACCTTCTTGCCTTTTTTCAGTTTCGCGGAAGATTTTGTAAGCTTCATAGTTGGTTTCTTAACTGTGATCTTAACAACCTGCCTGCAGTTTCCAACCTGAACTGTAATATTTACTTTTCCGGCTTTTTTCGCTTTTACAGTACCATTAGCACTTACAGTTGCTACCTTTGTGTTACTGGATTTGAATGTCGCATTTCCGGTTACTCCGTCTTTCGCAACATTAATCTTTGTAGTAGTTTTTGATTTTGTGTAAATAACTGAACTGTCTGCTTTTGCTGTGATCGACGGGTTCTTAACTGTTACAGTGAATGTTGCGGAAACTTTTCCAAGTGTTGCAGTGATGGTTGCAGTTCCTGCATTTACAGCTTTTACATTACCTTTTGCATCTACTGTTGCCACTTTTACATCACTGGATTTCCATGTAATATCACCTGTCAGATTTGTTGTCGCGCTCAGAGTAACGGCTGCACCACTGTAAAGTGTTGCTGATGTCTGATTCAGTTTGAATTCTGCTTTTACAAGGCTGTCGATTGCTTCTCTTAAGTGACCAATCTGCTCTTCAATTCCATACTGGGTCTGATTTGCGATATTAGCCAGCATGTCTTCGCATTCTTCCAGCTCGTTTACAAGAGTATCCCAGCTGTCCGGTGTGTAGTCTGCCTCTTTAAGTGCTTTTGCTTCCGCAATAATATTTTTTAGTGGTGTGGAATCTGCATCGCCTGCCGGTTTTGCAATATTTTCGTCTGTTGCCTGAAACCTAAATGTATAATCGCTGTATCCCAGACCGTAAACGGTTACTTCCCAGTATCCTGTTCCGTCAGTATCTGCCGGAAGTTTGCAGCGTACAGAATCTGTCAGGCCAAGCTGAATACCGTGGAATTTGTGCATCCAGTTGTCTGCCGCAAATTTTGTACCATAGCTCTGAAGTGCATTGCTGTATGTATCGTCATCACCATAATATGTCCATTTTACAGCCTGCATTGCACCACCGAGACCGCCATAGTTGCCTGTAAGGTCTACACGGAGGAATTCACCGTAGCTACCGCTTCCCGGCTTCATTTTAGTCGTAATGCCATCTGCTGTTTTCAGCGCTTCTCCCTTAAGGCCGGAAGTTGTTCCGTTTGCTCTTGCGCTGAATGTAAATCCATCAGCTGTCTTTGTCGCAGTCTTAAGTCCGTTGGTATTTGCATTGACTTCTGCTGTTTCTTCATAAGCACTAAGATTGTTTTCAGCATAACCGCCAAACAGTTTTTCGCCGTTTTCTACTACTTTAAATGCCTTCTTGAATGCATCATAATCTGCTGTTTTTACTTTAACCGGAATATATTTCAGACCGGTTACTGTATACTCAGCGACATCTGCACCGTTTATTTTTCCTTTACTGCAGGAAACAGTGTTTCCGTCTGTAAGAATCATTGTTGTTTTGTCTTTCCATCCGGCAAGTTCGTAAGATTTTCCATTCACATCGTAAACAATTGCCATTGTCTGGAAACTTCCTCTGTGGAGACCATGGTTTGCAGTTGCTCTTGTGACAGCATCAAAACCGCCCATATCACTTTCGCCACGTCTGTCTTTGTCCTCAGAAGCTGAAGTATTTGTTGCTTCGTATACACCCTCAGATGCCCAGAACTGATCCCATGTAAGTCCTGCGTATACGTATTTGTATTCACCGGAATCCTGTGTAACAGTTCCTGTAACTGTATTAAATCCGGATGCTGTCAGCTCTATTTCGTAGCTTCCGCCGTCGCCCTTTGCAAATACGGCAGCATTGTTTACTTTTGCATCAAAGTTTACAGCACCTGTGCTTTCATTAAATACTGACTTTGCAATTTCACTGATATTGGCTTTTCTTCCGCCAAGTGCCTGACCGTCAACCTTGATAGCAGTGATGTTTTTGATATAATCTTTTACTTCATAGGTAGTGGAACCATTTGGGTCAACCTTCACCAGCTTGTTGTTCTGGATAGCAAAGGTAACCTTTGTATCATCTGCACTCAATACGATCGGTACTGTGATGTCTTCATAAGGAGCTGCGGAACTGTCTGTAAAGGTAAGAGTATAAGTACCTACACCCGTCTTCGCAAAGACACCTCCGTATACTGATAATACTTTTGTTGAATCATCATATGTATAATCATTGTAGCTGCCTTCACTGAGCACCTGTCCGCCATACTCTACAGAGGTCAGTTTGTAACTGCTGCCTTCCGGCACATTATAAGTCAGCTGTACTTTGGTCGGTGTAAATGTATTGTTTGTATATACAACCTTCTCTTCCGGTCCGGTGATTCCCTGACCGTCTGCAAGTTTGTATTTGCAGAGAAGATTTGTCGGAATAACAATATCCGCACCATCTTTTACAAGGTAAGTGATCTTTGTAATTGTTTTTCCTTCAAGGCCTGCGCTGCGTTTACTGTCGATTGTATTCTTATGTGGTTCAACGAAACCATCCTTTACAGCAAATGCAATCTCACCTGTACGAAGCCACAGATTCTGGGAATGTTCCATTCCATATTTTTCACCGTCAGATGTTTCAAAGATAACACCCATCATATTTGCTGTTGTTGGCTGATCTGGATTGTTGTTGCCAAATTCCACGCTGACCTGATAGTTTCCCCATGGAGAGGATGCAGTGATGGAAGATTCAACATTCAGTTCTTTTGTTTCTGTAGTCATTGCTGTCAGTGTTCCGTCACCATTCAGGATTTTGTATTCTCCTGAGGCAGGTGCTGTCTCACTTACATTCTCGAGACTGCCTGCAATCTTAAGGAGCTGATTGGAGCAGCTTTTCCCTTCTTCAATTGCTTTCTTTGCATCATTATAGAGGCTTGCCGGAACTGCAATATTAACGGCCTTAATTCCTTCAAGAGTCACGCTTCCGTTCTCTGTGTTTTCTGTATAATAGGATGTATCATATCTTTTGGATTTGTTGTTTGTGCAGCTTGTAACTGCATCATACATACCTTCATCGCGATAACCTGCTGCTGTCACAGGATCTGCTGCATCTAACTGCATTGTCGCATTCTGCGCTACATCATTCATTTCGCCATAAAAGAAATCGGCATATGGAATATTTGCTGTGCCATATACAAAATCACCGGAAACAGCGTCTGCCTCATCTTCTGCGCTGAAAGCACCCGCATCAGCCTCTGTGCCAAAAGCATCTTCAGCCTCTGTATTTTCTTCTTCATCGACAGTCTCAGCATCTTCTTCCTCTGCATCTTCGACTGTAACATCTGTATCGGTATTATCTGCTGCGGCATCCTCATCTGTGATTTCCACATCACTTTCTTCGTCTTCTGCATTTTCATTCAGAATCATATCCTCATCTGAAAATTCGGCTGCAAAAGCTGCAGATGGCATCCCTGTCATTGCTACTGTAGCACTTAAGATAACCGGTGCAATTTTCTTTAACAAATTCTTGTTAGCCATGTTCTTCCTCCTCTTTCTTTTCCGTTAGCTTCTTCTAACCTATATTTTTATATCATAAAAATTTTTCAATGTCCATATTTTCGTTAGCTTTTTCTAACCACATAATCGACTTTTTTTCTCAATTAAATTGTAATTGATAATATTTTTCATGTATAAACAGTACGAAATACACTTGTTATTTTCATTTAACTTTTCTGTAATATAAATTCTCCGCACATTTTTCACATTACGGAGTAATTTCCTATAAAGTCAAAAAAATCTGTCTGACTTCCATTTAAATTAAAGGAAATCTGACAGATCTCGAATCTTATTTTTTATTCAGTTCATAGTAAAAAATATACTGCTGCATGATGCCTCTCATGCCACGATATCGCCGGTTCGGGAACCCTCTCTTATAATGCTCATCGAGCACCTGGCGGATATGCGTATCAATCGGAAATGCATCCATATGATGCAACGCAAACAGGCAGATGCAGTCCGCAACCTTTTCCCCCACACCACTCAGCTTCAGAAGCTCCTGCTTCGCCCGAGAGTAATATCGGTACTGATATATCCTGTCCAGCGAGATTTCTCCATTCAGAATGCTTCTCGTCGTCTCCACAATATAACGCGCCCGATAACCCATCCCAAGACCACGCAGATCGTCCTCCGATGCTGCCGCAAGTCTCTCAGGGTTCGGGAACGCGTAGTACTCTTTTTCTCCGGAGATTTTTTTCTCTCCATAAGCCTCGCACAGCCGTTCGACACAGCCACGGATTCTGGAAATATTATTCTGCTGTGAGATCAGAAACGTGATGATCATTTCCCACAGATCCTGCTGCAGGATACGGATGCCGCTCCCACACTCAGCCGCGGCACTCAGATAAGTATCTCTGGGATTTATTTTTGCTATATAGCTGCTGTAATCCGCATCAATGTCAAAATATGGCACCCAGTAACAGATAAATTCCATATCGCTGCAGTGGAAATTTACAATACCGCCGTCCTGCGTCATTTTCAGGTACTGATCTCCGGCAATCAGCTCATACGTATTTTCTTCTGTCTCGTACATCCGAAAGCACTGTCCGGACTGACAGATTTCTTTCAGGCTGAAATTATCCAGCTCTACTGTAATCATTTGTTTTCTCCGTTTCCCTTACATCTGATGGCGCACTACCCGGTACTCATCTCCGTTTCGGTAATACGGACATTCCTTGTATTCTGTACTGATAAAACGATAGTATTCGTCTTCATCCAGGTTTACATCACAATAATAGCTCTCACTGTCCTCGTCATACACATAATTCGCACAGTAATCGCAGCTCGTTGCCTTTCCGCTCAAAAGTCTTCCTCCATGAAACCGCTTTAGTCTCTTTTGAAAATATCGCGGGTATAAACTTTATCTTTGATGTCGTCCAGACACGTATCGTATCTGTTGGCAATGACTGCCTGGCTCATCTCTTTAAACTTCGCAAGGTCATTCACTACACGGCTTCCGAAAAATGTGCTGCCGTCTTCCAGTGTCGGCTCATAAATAACAACCGTAGCTCCTTTTGCCTTGATACGCTTCATAACACCCTGAATAGAGCTCTGACGGAAGTTGTCGGAATTGCTCTTCATGGTAAGTCTGTAAACACCGATCACGCATTCTTTTTCACAGTCTGCGCTGAAATCCCCGCGATTATAATAATCATAATATCCTGCCATGTGAAGTACACGGTCTGCAATAAAGTCCTTACGTGTACGGTTGCTCTCTACGATTGCAGACATCATGTTCTGTGGTACATCTGCATAGTTTGCAAGAAGCTGCTTCGTATCTTTCGGGAGACAGTATCCGCCATAGCCAAAGGACGGATTGTTGTAATGGCTGCCGATTCGAGGATCTAGGCAGACGCCGTTGATGATCGCCTGTGTATCCAGTCCCTTCATCTCCGCATAAGTATCCAGCTCGTTAAAGTACGATACACGAAGTGCCAGATAAGTGTTGGCAAAAAGCTTCACTGCCTCAGCCTCTGTAAATCCCATAAACAGTGTATCAATGTCTTCCTTGATTGCGCCCTGCCGGAGAAGTGCGGCAAATGTATGAGAAGCCTCTGTAAGATGAGCATCGTCTTTGTCTGTGCTGACAATGATTCTTGACGGATAAAGGTTATCATAAAGTGCCTTGGATTCTCTCAGGAATTCCGGGCTGAAAATAATATTGGAAGACTGATATTTCTTACGTACAGACTCGGTGTATCCAACCGGAATCGTGGATTTGATAACCATGACTGCATTCGGATTGACAGACATTACCAGCTCGATCACCGCCTCAACTGCGGATGTATCAAAGAAGTTCTTACGGCTGTCATAATTGGTCGGTGCTGCAATGATAACAAAATCTGCATCTTTGTATGCGGATGCACCGTCTGTTGTTGCTGTAAGATTCAGTTCTTTTTCTGCAAGGTATTTCTCAATATAATCATCCTGTATCGGGGATTTGCGGTGGTTGATCAGATCAACCTTCTCCGGTATGATGTCTACTGCATGTACTTCATTGTGCTGTGAGAGCAGAACCGCAAGTGATAAACCTACATATCCTGTACCTGCGACTGCTATTTTGTATGATTTCATAATTTCGCCTTCACTCTCTTATATATATTTATTTCCAGATCTTCCACGGTGCCTCTCCGCTCTGCCAGAGCTCTTCCAGCAGATTTTTTTCACGGAGTGTATCCATGCACTGCCAGAAGCCTTTGTGCTTATAGGCATTTAACTGTCCCATGCGCGCTACCTGCACCAGAGGGCCTTTCTCAAAGTTTGTATCATCACCCTCGATCAGATCCATGATAGAGGGCTCCAATACCATAAATCCGGCATTGATCCAGCCGCCGTCTTCTTTTTTCTTTTCTTTGAAGTTGGTGATCATTCCGTCTTCTTTGATATCAAGGATGCCAAATCGTCCACCCGGCTGGGCGGCTGTGATCGTTGCCATCTTCCCGTGTGAACGGTGGTACTCCAGAAGCTCTTTGATGTTGACATCTGCAACACCGTCCCCATAGGTCAGCATAAATGTATCATCATCAAGATATTCCCGGATGCGCTTGATTCTGCCGCCGGTCATAGTATTCAGCCCGGTATCTACCAGTGTCACCTTCCATGGCTCCAGCACATTGTTATGCACGATCATTTTATTTTCCTGGGTGAAATCAAAGGTAATATTGCTGTTGTGAAGATAATAATCCGCAAACCATTCTTTAATGACATGCTGCTTATATCCACAGCAGATCACAAATTCATTAAATCCATAAGCAGAATACATCTTCATGATATGCCAGAGAATCGGTTTCTCCCCGATCTCGATCATAGGCTTTGGTTTCAGATGGCTTTCTTCGCTGATTCTGGTACCAAAACCACCCGCTAAAATCACAACCTTCATATAGTTTCTCCAATCCGTTCGTTACATTGTACTCAGTACTATTATTCTAATACAAAGCAGGCAAAAAAGAAAGCCCAACGTTAGCAGAAGCCAAAAGAAAGCCCCCACAGCTTCCGCCATGAGGGTTTCCTGAATGATATTATTTATCCTCGATCCATTTCACAATCACATCTTTGTCTACCTGCAGTACCTCTGCGATCTTCTCCACCGGAAACTTCATTTTATTCATCACTCCTGCTGTTTCCTTTTTTCCGGCTTCTACCCCCGCCTCGTATTCTGCCTCTCGAAGCTTCCGTTCTTCTTCCTCTTTGTCGTACTCGAATATACTCATCGCGATAACCTCCGATTTGTTTTTTCGAAGAAATTCTGCAAGGATTCCACTCTGTATACAGTCATTGACTGCCTGTTCTACGGCCTCATCCAATTCTTTCCTCCTCGCGTACTCCCTTACTTTCGCTACATACTGTGCATATTCCCTTAAGATCTGGCACTGCTCCATCAGTTGACTGTTATGCCCTTCGTTGATGTTTAAGGTAATTACCTTCAATTCCAGATTTGGCTCTCCGGTCAGGTTTTCGTAGGATTCTGACAGATAACTGACCCAGCTGTCTTCTTTTCTCTCGCTTCCATTATAAAATACAAGGAAGCTCGGTGCCGGGATCTTCTGCAATGTTGAGGCATACAGCGATCTGTGGTCTACAAGCTTCTGGTATTCTCCTGCTATGTAGAATAAATCCCTCAAGGGCATATTCGGATTATATGTTGACTGATGCTCATACAGAAACAATCCTGTATCTACGATAAATGCCAGGTCATTCTTCATCCCCATATAAATCGCATTTTCCAATGTTACAATCTCTAACGCATTCGGATCTTCGTAGCTGCTTCCATTTACTGCGTTATAAAGTGAAAGAAGATTATCTCTGTCCGTGAACAGCATTCGGAATACCGTATCCTTATATTTCCGGTTCGCTATCGGGTTTCTTCTTTCATTATCGTTTCTCTTTGCATCAACTTTCCGGTTTCTTCTTTTTGCCATAGGCACGCCTCCTGTTCTGCAGGAGTCGCGGAACATGTCGTTCTTTTTCTTTTACCACTTCGAACCCCTGCTTTGATTTTGATTGGATTTTAAAAGCATGGATTTCTGAAATGATTTTAGAAAAATAAATAGACAGCAAAAATGCCCTGAACGTTTGAGAAATATGCTTTGATTTCATACTAGCATTCTTTCCCTTTTTATTCAAGGCATTTTTGACAACGATTTTCGACTTTTTTGTTTCTCGCATATATGTTTATTTTACTGTGATCTTAATTGTATATTTCTTATTTCCGGACTTCACAGTAATGGTAGCTTTACCTTTTTTCTTTGCTTTGATCACACCGGATTTGCTGACGGTTACGATCTTCTTGTTGGAAGTAGACCATGTAACCTTCTGTAAACTTGTCACCGGTGTAAGTGCAGCTTTGAGTTTCAGGCTCTGTCCACGTTTCAGTGCTGCACTCTTTCCCTGTTTCTTTCCGGTTGCTGCGTTTGTAACCTTGATGGACTTCGTTGCAACTACTGCCTTCTGAACTTTTACCTTGAAGCTTGCTTTTTTGCCACTTGCAAGCTGTACCGTGATCATTGCACTCTTTCCTGCTTTCAGGCCTTTGATCTTGCCATTCTTAACGGAAACAACTTTACTGTTGCTGGACTTCCATGATTTCACACGGTCTCCTGCACCGGTTGTAACCTTCACTGTAAAGGACTGTTTTACTTTCAGCGGAATCGTTCCTTTGACATTGAGAGCAATCGTTGCCGGAAGTTTCGCTACAGATGCAGTCTCTGTCTTACCACATACACTGCAGCTGCGCTGCTGAACACCTTCTGCAAGAACTGTGGCATTCTTCGTCACCTTCCATCTACTCCAGTCATGACCGGGAGCACTCTCCAGTGTAGTACTTGTTTCACCATGAACTTTACATTTTCTTACAATTTTTCCGTCTGTAGTACAGGTCTCTGGAATCCGTTCACTTACTTCCCACTCGCAGGGAACATCCCCAACCTTGAGAATAACATCTTTTTCCAACGCTACAACATAAATCTGATATGTATTACCAGCTTCCAGATATGCTTTCTCCGCACTGAGACATTTCTCTGTTTTGGAGTCTATAACATCTATATAAGCATTCGTTGCACTGAAGGAGTAATATCCGGACTTATCCGGGATGAATCTGCGAATTGTCTGGTTTCCAGGTGCAGTATCCAGTTTTTCTTCTGTACCAAACTCCATCTTCAGAACATCATTCCAGTCAGCAGCCTCAAATGTTACATAAATCTGGCGATCGCCCATGCTTACCGGTACACGGCAGAGGTCTTCATTTTCCCATGTATAACTGCCATTTTGTTTAAACCCCATGCCCTGTGAATCTGTCTGTCCGAAAGCAATTGTTTCATCATCACCCTCTGCATAAGATGCAGTGATTTCCATTCCCCTGAGGGAAACCCATGCTCTGTCTCCAGGCAGTAACGTGGTCTGTTCAGGACGTTTTGTCATCTTGATGGATTTCAGTGTTTTCACTTTTGTAAGATTTAATGAAACCTTCCTGCCTCTTTCACTGACAACACCTACAATGTATTTTACACCCTTGGAAACGCTTACCTCGCCCCTTTCCATATTCCAATGATCGAAGCACGAATCAAGTTTTCCATTTTCATATTTATACCAGATTTTCACAAATCCTTCTGAATCACCGGAATAATCTCCTACATTCCACTTAAAATAATATTTACTTGCTTCTTCCGGACTAAAACTATACCATTTTTTCTGAAGTTCACCTGCTTCTAATTCATGATTTCCCAGCTCCAGTGGTGTAAGGCTGTCATAATCCAGCTTATTAACTGTCAGATCTGTATGCGTATTTACTGAATTGTCAGAATCCTGTTCCTCTAGCTGTAACATAAAATGGATTCTGTACTTTCCGGCAGGAAGTACATTTCCTATCTTGTCCCAGTCAATCGGAGTTTCTTTTTCTCCGTCAACAGCACATGTTTCTGAATAAACTGCATGCCCCTGCTTATCAGATACCGTATTTCCAAACTCTGCTCTGAGCGTATCTGTTGTACCATCTTTATATGTCAGTTTAAGGAGCCCCGGCATATAACTATACCGCCACAGATTGTCAAGGCCTTCTATCGCAGCCGCAGACTCTGAAGTATACTCAACAGACGTAATATCCGACTGTGTTTTGATTTTCATAATGGCATCTTCATTTGCATCACTGTTCAGACTGCCTCCATAAAAGCCTATATAAGCAGTCTGCTGCTTTTCCTGATACCAGTTACTGCTCTCATAAACAGAATAACTGTTTTTACCATCGTCTACATACACTCTATAGTTTGAATCACAGGTATCCATATAATAGTTTCCTGCTGCCGGAGCTTCAAAACTATAATAAGCAACCCCCTGAAGAGGGCTCTCTGCTTCTGTATCCTGATTCAGATTTACAGGGCCTTTATACAACGGAGATTCACTCATCTGCTTTATACTGACTCTATATGGCTCACTTACAATATCTCCGCAGGTAAATTTCATTGTGTAAGTTCCCGCCGCCAGTCTGCTTCCAAGACCATATGTATTCCCATCGGCCCCCTCTAATGTAACTGTGATCTCCGTACCATCTGTTGTATAACTATCCCTTAAACTAACCTCTTCATAGTTAAACTGACATGTTCTTACGGCATCTCTTCCGCCTGTATATGTAACCTCCAGATCAGCAGATGTATAAAATGGAATCCCCGCAACACCATCCAAAAGAACATTCGTTGCCGATACAGACTTTACTTCGTCATCCAGTACAGCAATCTCATCCCCCGCACTGAATACATCTTCCGGCGAAGCTTCGTCCTCTTCCTGAACATCGATCCCGGTGTCTTCGCCCTCGGTATCCGCGGATTCCTGCAGTTCATCGGTAATTTCTATTCTTTCATCTTCGGATGAATTCTCTGAAAGCACCCCACCGTCTTCGGTTTCAGCGTCTGTTTCCACTGCAGCTTCGGGTGGTTCGTCCATAAGCTCTACGCTTTGTTCCTGCACTTCTTCAGAAGTAAAATCTGCTGCATTGACCATCATCGCAGTGCTGTCAATACTTGTTACAGTCATAGCTACTGCCAGCAGCAATGCCAGTTTTTTCTTCTTCATGCATGTGCCCTCCTTATAGAAATTTTATGTCGTAATTATATAATTTCAGCCCGTCACTGTCCATGATTTTCCACACTTTATTTACATTCTTTCGACAAAATCAGAAAATGCGCCATCCTCCCCACTATTCAATATTTT
>ERZ773162.1619-NODE-1619-length-17311-cov-3.295086_pt1 | contig 17311 bp, 13 predicted proteins | sample MGYA00511113_ERZ773162 | MGnify/ENA primary metagenome ERZ773162 (study PRJEB29015, sample SAMEA2737807) | human gut metagenome | biome: human gut; feature: human-associated habitat; material: faeces | place: China | collected 2012 ... | reverse complement strand
CATTGCCACAATGGTATTTTCATTGGGAATCAGATCCTCCATGGACATATCAAATTCGTCAAATCCGATCGATGTTTTTCTGTCATCTCCGTATTTTCCGGAAATCACTGTGATCTCTTCTTTAATCACGCCCAGAAGCTTCTTCTCATCTGCCAGAATTGCCTTTAACTCGCTGATCTTTTCCATCAGCTCCTGATATTCATTTTCCAGCTTCTCCCGTTCCAGACCTGTCAGAGCCCGCAGACGCATATCTACGATTGCCTGAGCCTGAGCATCGCTCAGACCAAACCGTTCTGTTAGCTGAAGCTTTGCAGACTGCACATTGGCAGATCCGCGGATAATCCGGATAACCTCGTCAATATGATCCAGTGCGATCAGCAGGCCTTCCAAAATATGCGCCCGCTCCTCTGCCTTATTCAAATCATATCTGGTTCTTCTTGTAACAACCTCTTCCTGATGCTTCAGATAATATTTCAGCATATCCAGAAGATTGAGGATCTTCGGCTCATTATTTACAAGAGCCAGCATAATCACGCCAAAGGTATCCTGAAGCTGCGTATGCTTTAACAGCTGGTTCAGAACCACATTGGCATTTACATCGCGGCGCAGCTCAATTACAATCCGCATACCCTGGCGATCTGATTCATCTCTCAGATCGGTAATTCCGTCTACCCGCTTCTCCTTTACCAGATCTGCTATTTTTTCGATCAGGCGCGCCTTGTTTACCAGATAAGGAAGCTCTGTCACAATGATTCTGCTCTTTCCGTTGGGAAGAGTCTCAATATCAGACACAGCCCGCACACGGATTTTTCCGCGACCGGTTCTGTATGCCTCATCAATGCCCGCCTTTCCAAGAATTGTTGCTCCTGTGGGGAAATCCGGCCCCTTTACAATGTCAAGAATCTCCTCCATTGTAGTTTCACGGTCTTCCTCAATCCGGTTATCAATGATCTTTACCACAGCGCTGATAACCTCACGCAGATTGTGAGGCGGAATATTTGTGGCCATACCAACAGCAATTCCGGTAGTTCCATTTACCAGAAGGTTTGGGAAACGGGAAGGAAGAACGGTAGGCTCCTTCTCTGTCTCATCAAAGTTTGGAGCAAAATCTACGGTATCCTTGTTAATGTCTGCAAGCATTTCCATGGAAATCTTACTCAGTCTTGCCTCTGTATAACGCATGGCTGCAGCGCCGTCTCCGTCTACAGAACCGAAGTTTCCATGGCCGTCTACCAGCGGATACCGGGTAGACCATTCCTGAGCCATATTGACCAGGGCTCCGTAAATAGAGCTGTCTCCATGGGGATGGTATTTACCCATGGTATCGCCCACAATACGAGCGCACTTCCGGTGAGGCTTATCCGGCCCGTTGTTCAGCTCGATCATAGAAAACAGCACTCGTCTCTGAACAGGCTTTAAACCATCGCGCACATCAGGAAGTTCCCGGGCGGCAATTACGCTCATGGCATAATCGATATATGATTTTTCCATGGTTGACTTCAAATCAATATCGTGAACTTTATCAAAAATATTTGGTTCCATAATTTTCTCCTTACAATCAGATGTCCAGATTCTGTACGTATTTTGCGTTGGCCTCAATAAATTCACGCCGCGGCTCTACCTGATCCCCCATCAGGGTTGTAAAGGTCAGATCCAACTCTGATGCCACATCATCATTCATATTTACGCGAAGCAGAATCCGACGCTCCGGATCCATGGTCGTCTCCCAAAGCTGCTCTGCATCCATTTCACCCAGACCCTTGTACCGCTGAATTTTATTATTGTTGTCGCGGCCTACCTCTTTCAGAATCTGATTCAGCTCCTCATCACTGTATGCATACCAGATTTTTTTATTTTTCTCCAGCTTATATAAAGGCGGCTGCGCCAGATAAACGTGTCCCTGGCGGATCAGCTCCGGCATAAACCGGTATAAGAAGGTCAGCATCAGCGTACTGATATGAGCACCATCTACATCCGCATCTGTCATAATAATAATCTTATGGTAGCGGAGCTTGGAAATATCAAAATCCTCATGAATTCCAGTTCCAAAAGCCGTGATCATAGCCTTGATCTCAGCATTGGCATAAATTTTATCCAGCCTTGCCTTCTCTACGTTGAGAATCTTTCCACGAAGAGGAAGGATCGCCTGAGTATCCCTGGAACGGGCAGTCTTTGCAGAACCGCCTGCAGAATCTCCCTCTACGATAAAGATCTCACACTTTTCCGGCTCCTTGTTGGAACAGTCTGCCAGCTTTCCAGGCAGCGCCATTCCTTCCAGAGCCGTCTTCCTTCTTGTCAGATCCCGGGCCTTTCTTGCTGCGGCTCTTGCTCTCTGGGCAAGAACAGATTTCTCGCAGATGGTTTTTGCTGCAGTAGGATTCTGCTCCAGGAAATAGGTCAGCTGCTCGCTTACCACTCCGTCAACAGCTCCTCTTGCCTCACTGGTACCCAGCTTCTGCTTGGTCTGTCCCTCAAACTGAGGATCCTCGATCTTGACACTGATAATACAGGTAAGACCTTCCCGGATATCCTCTCCGCTTAGATTCGGTTCGCTGTCCTTTAAAAGCTTATTTTTGCGGGCATAATCGTTGATCGTTTTTGTCAAAGCATTTTTCAGACCAGCCAGATGGGTTCCTCCCTCTGGAGTATTTACGTTGTTTACAAAGCTGTAAATACTTTCCGTATAGGAATCATTGTGCTGCATGGCAACCTCTACGAACACTCCGTCCTTCGTTCCTTCACAGTAAATCACATCGCTGTAAAGGGGCACCTTACCCTTGTTTAAGTAAGTAACAAATTCCTGAATTCCGCCTTCATAATGGAATACCTTTTCCCGTTTTTCCTCCCGATCATCCTTCAGCAAAATCCGAAGTCCCTTGGTCAGAAAAGCTGTTTCCTGAAGACGGATTCTTAAAATTTCAAAATCATAAACAGTCTCTTCAAAAACCTCCGGATCCGGCAGGAAATGAACCTCTGTTCCGTGCTGATCGGCCGGGCAGGTTCCCACAACCTTCAGCGGATACATAACCTTGCCCCGCTCATAGCGCTGCTGGTAGATCTTACCGTCCTGATAAACACGTACCTCTAACCAGGTGGACAGAGCATTTACCACAGACGCGCCTACGCCATGCAGGCCGCCGGATACCTTATATCCCCCACCGCCGAATTTTCCGCCAGCATGCAGAATCGTAAAGACGACCTCAACTGCCGGAATTCCAGCCTTCTTCTGAACCCCTACCGGAATTCCACGACCATCATCCATAACAGTGATGGAATTATCCTGGTTAATGGTTACCTGAATATTCTGGCAATATCCGGCCAAAGCCTCATCTACCGCATTGTCTACAATCTCGTATACCAGGTGATGAAGACCTGTCGAAGAAGTGCTGCCAATATACATGCCAGGCCGTTTCCGGACTGCCTCAAGCCCCTCCAGAATCTGAATCTGGTCTGCTCCGTATTCTGCACTCATGTTATTTCCTCCTAGTCAAAAAATATATCGTCAGTTTTCGCCGGTCACCGTTCCGTTTACAACGTGAAACAGCTTATCCATCTGAAAACGGTTGTTTACAAAATCTTCCAGCCCCGTACAAGTGATCATGGTCTGGATATGGTCAATGGCGGACAGAAGATGGTTCTGCCGCTCCCCGTCCAGCTCCGAAAGCACATCATCCAGAAGCAGGATCGGATAATCGCGCACCAGTTTTTTAACCAGTTCAATCTCCGCAAGCTTTAAGGAAAGAGCTGCGGTACGCTGCTGTCCCTGGGAACCAAATCTTCGGATGTCAATATCTCCGATATAAAATCCGATGTCATCCCGGTGTGGGCCAATAAGGGTGGTTTTCTGTTTCACATCCTGGCTGCGGCTTCTCGCAATCCCTGCCTCCAGTTCCTCTGACCCGGAATTGGGATCATACACAATCTTTAAAGTTTCTTTTCCACCGGACAGTTTCCGGTGGATCTCACAGATCATCTCATTGAGCTGTCCGATAAATTCTTCCCGGAACCGGATTACCTCTTTTCCGTACTGTACCAGCTGCATATCCCACACATCCAGTGTTTCCTCGTATTCCGGATGGAAGAACAGCTCTTTGAGAAGCTTGTTGCGCTGCAGCAGGACCCGGTTGTAGGACACCAGGGAATGAACATACAGCTTATTTAACTGGCAAAGTTCCAGATCAATGAATTTACGTCGCTCTGCCGGACCGTTTTTAATGAGATTTAAGTCCTCCGGCGAAAAGAATACCACATTTACAATACCAAACAGCTCACTGGCCCTGCGGATCGGAATTCCGTTAATAGCCACGCCCTTGGCTTTATTTTTCTTCAAATGCATGTCAATGCGGTACGGAACATCGCGCTTGCGCACAGTCAGCTTGATGTGGGATTCATCGTTCTGGAAACGGATCATCTCCCTGTCTTTGCTGCCGCGATGAGACTTGGTCGTGCAGCAGACATAGACAGCCTCCAGAATGTTCGTCTTTCCCTGGGCATTATTCCCGTAAAGAATATTGGTCCCCGGGGAAAATTCCATATGTAGTTTGTCATAATTCCGGTAATTCTGAAGCTCAATGGACTCTATGATCATAATGTAATCCGGATAGTCTCTCCCTGGAAGGTTACTTCATCACCATCACGAAGTTTTTTGCCCCGCTGATACTCTACATTGCCGTTTACCTTAACCAGCCCGTCCTCAATCGCATACTTGGCATCTACGCCGGATTCACATAAACCGGCTGCCTTTAATGCCTGACCCAGTTTAATATACTCGTCTCTTAATTTAATGGTTTCCATAATTTTCCTTTCTAAACGCCGTATTATGCCTCGTTGATAAAGTTTACAGGCAGAATCAGATAGATATAGCTTCCCTCTTCATCCTTGATAAAGCACGGGGACTTCGGATTCATCATGTAAAGCTCCACATCCTCATCGTCGATGACACGCAGCGCATCCAGTAAAAATTTCGGGTTGAAAGCAATCATGATGTCCTTGCCGGATTTGTGAGCCGGCACATTGGCATTCATGGAACCAAACGCAGACTTCACCCTCATGTTCACATTGCTGTCTTCCACATTCATGATGATCGGCTTGCGGTCACTGTCGCGGATCAGGATCATGGCACGGTCAATATTGTCCATGAAATCACGCTTGTTTAACTTTACGCGGGTCTCATAATCACTGGAAAGCATATGGTCGATTTTAAAATACTCACCATCGATCAGGCGGGAAACCACAACCGTATCATCGAACTCAAATAGAATGTGATTTTTGCTGAAATAAATAAGGACTTCTTTCTCGTTGTCTCCAGTCAGGATCTTACTGATCTCGGAGAGGGTTTTGCCCGGTACTATAACCTTATGGTTATCGTAGTGTTCCTTGAGCTGGATGTTGCGGATGGAGATCCGGTGTCCGTCCAGGGAAACCACCTTGAGAAAATCATCTTTTACTTCCAGAAGTTCGCCCGCCATCATCTTATTGCTGTCATTCGGGGATATGGAAAAAATAGTCTGACGAATTGCTTCTTTCAAGGTAAACTGTGTCAGACTGATGTGCTGGTCCCGTTCGATGTAAGGAAGATAAGAAAATTCCTCACCATCGCGGCCCTGGATATTGAATACTGCATTTTCGCATTCGATCACAGTATTGAAACGATTGTCAGACGTAATGGTGACCGGAGTATCTCCATCTGGCAATTTTCTAATAATTTCATAAAAAAGCTTTGCTTCCAGCGCAATTTTGCCTCGTTCCAGGATAGAACCTTCTACTTTTGTCTCAATTCCCAGTTCCATATCATTTCCGGTCAGCTTGATCTCGCCTGCATCGGCATCAATGAGAATACATTCGAGGATTGACATGGTCGTTCTGGAAGGAATCGCTTTGGATACAATATTAATTCCATTTAAGAGAGCATCTTTCTTGAATTCAAGCTTCATGTTGATAACTTCCTTTCTGTCGGTTCAGAGTCTTTTTAAATATATATAAAATAAAATTTCGTCGTAATCGTAGTAGGGGATGTGGATTTGTGTAAAAGTCTGTCCAGTCCATAAAATATAAGGATTTCGTGGCGTGAATAAGGATGTTGAAAACTCCATGAAATCTTCTGGATGAACATGAGGTTATCCACATGTGAAAAATGGAGGTAAATTGTCCTGAAAATCATCCACAGGCTGCCCACAGAAAATCCACTGCTTTTCCACAGAAAAATGTGAATAAGTGGGGAGGCAGGCGAATCCATGTTTTATGTCAACCAAATGCTATTGCGGACTGATTTTTTTCTTCAGGATATCAATGGTATTCTGGAGAGATGGATTTTTTTCCAGATCTGCGCTGATAGTTTTGATACCATGCAGGATGGTAGTGTGGTCACGGCCGCCCAGTGCTTTGCCGATATTCTGCAGGCCGGTTTCGGTCATGGTGCGGCACAGATACATGACGATCTGGCGCGGGTAAACGATTTCCTTGCTGCGCTTGGCTGACATGATGTCTAATGGGGTCAGGTTAAAATGATCGGCAACGATCTGGATGATGAATTCCGGGGTAACTTCCTGTTTGTCGCCCGGCGCAATGATGTCTTTCAGTGCTTTTTCAGCCAGTTCAATGTCAATTTCACGGTTTTTCTCCAGCTTGGAAAGGGCAACGATCTTGGTGAGTGCGCCCTCCAGCTCACGGATATTGGATTTGATGTTGGTGGCAATGTACTTGATTACTTCGTTATCTATATTGTAACCTTCCATTTCCTCTTTTTTGCGGAGGATGGCCATTCGGGTTTCGTAGTCCGGGGACTGGATATCTACGGTCAGACCCCATTCGAATCGGGAGCGCAGCCGTTCTTCCAGTGTTTCAATCTCTTTCGGCGGTTTATCGGACGAAATGATGATCTGTTTTTTGGCTTCGTGAAGTGCATTGAAGGTGTGGAAAAATTCTTCCTGGGTACTTTCCTTGCCGATAATGAACTGGATATCATCGATTAGAAGCACATCGTTATTGCGGTATTTCTCACGGAATTCCGTGGTGGAAATGTTGTTTTTATTACGGATCGCATCAATCAGCTCGTTGGTAAACTTCTCAGAAGTTACGTAAAGGATCTTGGCCTTTGGGTTATTCTTGAGGATGAAGTTTGCAATGGAGTGCATCAGATGTGTTTTTCCCAGACCTACGCCTCCGTAAATAAAAAGAGGGTTATAAATTTCCCCCGGAGACTCGGCAACGGCCAGGGATGCAGCGTGTGCCAGGTTGTTATTTGCGCCGACCACGAAGGTATCGAAGGTGTACTTCGGATTTAAATTGGCATTCTGCAAGGTGGCCGGACTGACTGCAGAGGCTGTGTTCCGGATGAGCTGGTTTGCTGCAGCCGGCTCAGGAACAATGTCTTCTTCTACAAGGAACTGGACGGAGTCGCATTTGATGCCGGTAACTTCCGCAATGGATACCATGAGCATGGTGCTGTATTTCTTCTTAATATATCCGAGAAAATTGGCATCCGGAACAATGATCTTTACGATATTTCCCGGCTGTTCCAGGGCATAAACTTCCAGAGGAAGAAGCCAGGTGTCAAAGGAGACATCGGAGATGTCATATTCTTCTTTTAAATATTTCAGTATATCATTCCATTTCTCTTTCAGTGTTTCTAACATTCTTTCAGTCTCCTGTATTTCATCAATCTATAGGAACGGATCCGTATCTTTCCAGTCACAGTCTATCCACAGTTTATGTGGAAAAAATGAGGCTGTTTGTGGATACGCAAAAGTATCCAATCTAGAAACATTGTATACCATAAACCGCTGATTTTCAATGAAAACCGAAAAATCTTAGCTGTTTTGTGAAAATTATCAACAGACTTATCCACAACTTGTGGATAACTTATTCACAATATCAACACCTGGTATGTGGGCAGGGTTTCGCGGTTCCTGTTTTTTTGTGGATTTTCCGAGGATTCTTTTTTAAGAAAAGGCTTGACGAACCCGCATGAATTCTATATAATTGAGAAGATGTTTAATTAAAATAGTCGTAATGTGTTCAATCAAATAAGCGATGTAAAGAAGGAGGTGCCGCAACATGAAGATGACTTTCCAGCCGAAGAACAGACAGAGATCCAAAGTTCATGGCTTCAGAGCTAGAATGAGTACTCCAGGTGGAAGAAAAGTATTAGCTGCAAGAAGAGCAAAAGGAAGAGCGAAATTATCCGCTTAATGAATCAAGGTCACAAGAAATTGTGGCCTTTTGTATTATAATAAGATGGTAATAAGAGATGAAACGATTTCCGAGCATTAAGAAAAATTCAGATTTCCAGGCAATTTACCGGACTGCGAAATCCTATGCCAACCGACAGTTGGTTATGTATGTAAGAAAGACTGAGAACACCCAGTCCCGGATTGGTATCTCAGTCAGCAAGAAAGTTGGAAACAGCGTGGTGAGACATCACCTGGCCCGGCTGGTGAGGGAGAGTTTCCGGCTGAACAGGGACACATTGGAGGAAGGATTAGACATCATCGTGGTAGCGCGCGCTGCCGCAAAAGACTCAGATTATAAGACGATTGAGCGTGCATTTATGCACCTGTGCGGACTGCATAACATTAAAAAAGAATCGAAGTGAGACTATGATTAACAGAATTGCAGGTTTGATCAAAAAGCTTCTTATATTAATGATACGCGGATATCAGATTTTTTTATCCCCGTTAAAAGTAAGAACTCACTGTATTTACACGCCTACGTGCTCCCAATACGCCATTGAGGCACTTACCAGGTACGGCGTGGTGAAAGGTTTATGGTTGTCTGTGAAGAGGATACTCCGGTGTCATCCATGGGCAGAAGGCGGTTATGATCCAGTTCCGTAACACATGAGGAGGTAGCACATTGGATTACTTAGTATTAACGAAGGTTCATGGGGCGATTCTGGGTCCGATTTCTCAGATTCTGGGATGGATCCTGAATGTACTGGTTACGTTCACCAATTCTTTTGGTGTGCTTAACATCGGTTTATCAATTATTTTATTTACCCTGGTTGTGAAATTACTGATGTTCCCTATGACGATCAAGCAGCAGAAGGCGTCCAAGCTGATGGCTGTCATGCAGCCTGAGCTTCAGGCCATTCAGGCAAAGTACAAGGGCAAAAAAGACAATGACTCCATGATGAAGATGAACGTGGAGACGAAAGCTGTCTATGAAAAATACGGCACATCCATGACTGGAGGATGTCTCCAGCTTGTGATCCAGATGCCGATCCTGTTTGCACTGTACCGCGTGATCTATTGTATCCCGGCTTACGTGATGCCGGTAAAGGAACATTTTTTGAATGTGGTTTATGCACTGACCGGAGCTTCTTCCGCGTCTGCCCTGAGTGAGGGCGCTGCAGCAAATCTGCTTCAGTTTGCAACAGACCACAATATTGCGTTAACAGGCATTAACCCGGTCGGAGACTTAACCGGTGTAACAGGTGAAGCTCTGGCCAATAAGATGGTTGATATTCTCTATAAGCTGAATCCTGCCCAGTGGAGTGACCTGGCACAGGCATTCCCAAATGCGGCAGATGTGATTTCCGGCAATGCAGCAACCATTGAGAAAATGAACACGTTTCTTGGCATCAATCTGGCATCCAACCCGTTTAACGGAAGCTTTGTGCCGAATCTGGCATGGCTGATCCCGATTCTGGCAGGCCTGACTCAGTATGCCAGCACAAAGCTGATGATGGCAACTCAGCCGAAAAAGAATAACGAGGAAGATATGAGCTCCCAGATGATGCAGAGCATGAACGTTACCATGCCGCTGATGTCTGTATTTTTCTGCTTTACCTTCCCGGCAGCAATCGGTATCTACTGGGTAGCCAGCAGTACCTTCCAGTTACTGCAGCAGCTTGTTGTAAATTCTTACCTGGATAAGGTAGATATGGATGAGCTGATCCGTAAGAACGTGGAGAAGGCAAACAAGAAACGCGCAAAGAAAGGTCTTCCGCCGCAGAAAGTAAATCAGAATGCAACTGCAAGCTTAAAACATATGCAGGCAGTTCAGGAGAAGGAAGAAGCGGAACGTGCTGAGAAGCTTGAGAAGAGCAAAAAACAGGTAGAAGCATCCAACAATTATTATAATAAAGATGCCAAACCGGGCAGTCTGGCCTCCAAGGCAAATATGGTAGCCAGATACAATGAAAAGCACAATAATAAATAAGGGGGTAGCACCATGGATGGAAAGATTACAATCTCTGCCAGTACATTGGACGAGGCAATCACAAAAGCATTGATTGAACTGCAGACGACCAGTGAGCATCTTCATTATGAAGTGGTACAGAAGGAGAGCGCAGGTCTGCTTGGCATCTTTGGTAAGAAACCCTGTATCATCCGCGCCCATGTGATGAGCGAGGCAGAGGAGAAGGAACTGGCAGAGGCAAAGAAGCTGGAAGAGAAAAAAGCTGCTGAAGCGAAAAAGGCAGAAGAAGCGAAGAAAGCCGAAGAGGCCAGAAAGGCCGCTACAGCAGAAGCTGCGAAAAAGGCTGCTGCTGCACCGAAGGCGGAAGCTGTAAAGACTGCTGCGCCGGCTCCGAAAACAACTGTTTCTGAGAAGCCGGCACCGAAGCGAGAGGCCGTAAAGACTGCTTTGGAATCTGAAAAAGAGCTTTCTGTGGAAGAAGCTCCGAAAAAAGCAGTCAAGATTAACGAAGAGGCAGTGAAAAAAGCTGCGAAAGAATTCCTGAATCAGGTATTTGGTGCTATGGGTATGCAGGTTTCTATTGAGACGGCTTACAATGCCAGTGACAGGGAACTCTTGGTTTCCATGGAAGGTGACGACATGGGAATTCTTATCGGAAAGCGTGGTCAGACTCTGGATTCCTTACAGTATCTGGTAAGCCTTGTGGTAAACAAGGAAACGGAAGGCTACTTAAGAGTCAAGCTTGATACCGAGAATTACCGTGAGAGAAGAAAAGAGACACTGGAGACTCTGGCAAAGAACATTTCCTATAAGGTAAAACGGACCAAGCATCCGGTATCCTTAGAGCCGATGAATCCGTATGAGAGACGCATCATCCACTCTGCGCTTCAGAATGACAAATATGTTACGACCAGGAGTGAGGGGGAAGACCCGTTCCGTCATGTTGTAATTTCTTTAAAGAAAGAAGTCCCAGCAGGCGGAAGAAAGGAGCTTTACGGTTCCCGCCGCGATAATCGCGGAAGAAACAGAAACGCCGAAAACAGAGGACCGAAATCAGAGGCTGTTGCTGAGAAGAAGGAAGCAGCAGCACAGAATGAGGCATAAAGATGTTGGAAATTTCTGACAGGTAAAAGCATGTCAGACAATTGTGTGAGTACAATACAGAAATAGCAGGCGGGTGTCTGGTAGTGGTTTGACCACCACCTGGCATCCGCTTTTGCTTCTTTTCGTTAAAGTTTATGGATAGACTGGCCAAAGCTGGCCGAGTCGGAGGAAAATATGCTGAAAGACAGAAGTTCAGATACCATTGCGGCGATCGCAACTGCCATGAGCAGTTCCGGAATCGGAATCATCCGGGTGAGCGGAGAACAGGCAGTTTCTATTGTGAACCGGATTTTTATAAGCAGAAAAGATAATTTTGATTTGAATACAGCACCGTCCCATCATATTTATTATGGAATGATCCAGGATGGGGAAGAAGTGCTCGATGAGGTGCTGGTGATGCTGATGCGGGGGCCGCACAGTTACACAGCGGAAGACACTGTGGAGATTGACTGCCATGGTGGTGTCCTGGTGATGAAAAAAATACTGGAGACAGTAATCAAATATGGAGCAAGACCGGCAGAGCCGGGAGAATTTACCAAGCGGGCCTTTTTAAACGGACGGATTGATCTGTCACAGGCGGAGGCCGTGATTGATGTGATCAACGCGCAGAATGATTATGCGGTGAAGAGCTCTGTGAGCCAGTTAAAGGGTTCTGTATCGAAAAAAGTAAAAGCTCTGCGGGAACGGATCTTGTATCAGATCGCATTTATTGAGTCGGCGTTAGATGATCCGGAGCATATTTCTTTAGATGGATACGAGGAAGAACTGTCCGGAAAGCTGGATGATATGATAGGGGAGATGGAGAAGCTTGTGCGTTCCGCAGACAGCGGAAGAGTGGTTTCTGAAGGAATCCGCACGGTTATTTTAGGTAAGCCGAATGCGGGAAAATCTTCTCTGATGAATGTGCTTCTGGGCGAGGAGCGTGCCATTGTAACGGATATTGCAGGAACGACCCGGGATACCCTGGAGGAGCATATCCGTATGCACGGCATTAGCCTGAATATCATTGATACCGCAGGCATCCGGGAGACCGAGGATCTGGTAGAGCAGATTGGTGTAAACCGGGCGAAGGTGGCAGCAGATGAGGCAGACCTGATCATTTATGTAGTAGATGGTTCCCGGGAGCTGGACGAAAACGACGCCCAGATCATGGAACTGATCCGTGACCGGAAGGCTGTGGTGCTGTTAAATAAGACGGATCTGGAAACCGTGATCAGCGAGGAGCTTTTGCAGGCGAAGACCGGAAAAACGGTGATTTCCATTTCTGCAAAAGAAGAGACCGGTATTGACAAACTGGAAAAAACGATTCAGAATCTTTTTTATGAGGGAAGTATCGATTTTAATGATGAAGTCCTGATCACCAATGTGCGTCATAAGACAGCACTGCAGAATGCATTAAAAAGTCTGTATATGGTGAAACAGAGCATTGAAAATCAGATGCCGGAGGATTTTCTGACCATTGACCTGATGGATGCCTATGAACAGCTTGGAACCATCATCGGAGAAGCGGTGGAAGACGACCTGGTCAATGAAATCTTTGGAAAATTCTGTATGGGAAAATAATTCAGATGTTGAGGGGAATTGGAAAGAAGCTGGAAGGAATATAATTATGCCATATTTAGAAGAATCATATGATGTTGTAGTGGTCGGCGCCGGTCATGCCGGATGTGAGGCAGCACTTGCCTGCGCAAGACTGGGTCTGGAGACTATTGTATTTACGGTGAGTGTTGACAGCATTGCCCTGATGCCCTGCAATCCAAATATCGGAGGAAGCTCTAAGGGGCATCTTGTCCGAGAGCTGGATGCCCTGGGCGGCGAGATGGGAAAAAATATTGATAAGACCTTCATTCAGTCTAAGATGCTGAATGAGTCAAAGGGACCTGCAGTTCATTCCCTGCGGGCTCAGGCTGATAAGCAGGATTACAGCCGCCGAATGCGCCATACGCTGGAGAATACGGATCATCTGACCATACGCCAGGCAGAGGTTTCGGAAATCATTGTGGAGGATCATAAGATTACCGGAGTAAAGACATATTCCGGAGCGGTGTATCATGCAAAAGCGGTGGTACTGGCAACCGGAACTTACTTAAAAGCACGCTGTATTTATGGTGATGTCAGCAATGCTACCGGCCCGAACGGTCTGCAACCGGCCAATCATCTGACAGATTCCCTGATTGCGAATGGAATCGAAATGTTCCGTTTCAAGACCGGAACTCCGGCCCGTGCGGACCGCCGCAGCATTGACTTTTCCAAGATGGAAGAGCAGTTTGGAGATAAGCGGGTGGTTCCGTTTTCCTTCTCAACAGATCCGGAATCGGTACAGAAGGAGCAGGTTTCCTGCTGGCTGACCTATACGAATGAGGAGACGCATCAGATTATCCGCGATAATCTGGATCGTTCTCCGCTGTTTTCCGGTGCGATTGAGGGAACCGGTCCGCGTTACTGTCCGTCCATTGAAGATAAGGTAGTGAAATTCCCGGATAAGGAGCGTCATCAGGTGTTTGTGGAGCCGGAGGGACTCTACACGAATGAGATGTACCTCGGCGGAATGTCCAGCTCCCTGCCGGAGGATGTTCAGTATGCCATGTACCGGACGGTTCCGGGACTGGAAAATGTCAAAATTGTTCGAAATGCATATGCAATTGAGTATGATTGCATCAATCCGAGACAGTTAAAGGCGTCCCTGGAGTTTAAAAATATTGACGGACTGTTCTCCGGCGGCCAGTTTAACGGAAGTTCCGGATATGAGGAGGCAGCCGTTCAGGGCTTTATGGCCGGTGTGAACGCGGCGAGAAAGCTGCAGGAGAAGAGCGCGGTGGTTCTTGATCGTTCCCAGGCGTATATCGGGGTCCTTATCGATGACCTTGTGACAAAGGAAAATCATGAGCCGTACCGCATGATGACATCGAGAGCGGAGTACCGTCTGCTCCTGCGTCAGGACAACGCGGATCTCAGACTTCGCGGGATCGGACATGAGATCGGTCTTGTATCCGATGAACAGTACGAGTATGTACTTTGGAAAGAAAAGGCCATTGAGGCGGAGATCGCACGTCTCGAGAAGACGAATATCGGTGCGAACGAGAAGGTTCAGACGTTCCTGGAGGCTCATGGAAGTACGGCGTTAAAGTCCGGAAGTACACTGGCGGAGCTCATTAAGAGACCAGAATTAAATTATGGGATGCTGGCGGAGTTAGATGAAAAAAGGCCGGAGCTTCCGGCGGATGTGCGGGAACAGGTTGACATAAATCTGAAATATGACGGATATATCCGCAGACAGAAGCAGCAGGTGGCACAGTTTAAGAAGCTTGAGGGAAGAAAAATCCCGGCGGATCTCGACTATACAACGGTAAACAGTTTAAGAAGAGAGGCTGTCCAGAAGCTGAATCTCTATAAGCCGGAGAATATCGGACAGGCATCGAGAATTTCCGGCGTTTCACCGGCAGATATCTCTGTCCTGATGGTGCATTTAGAGCAGATGGGAAGGAAATAATTTGATGACAGATGAATTTGTAAAATTATTGGATCAGGGCTGCGGGGATCTTGGAATCGAGCTTTCGGATCAGCAGAAAGAGCAGTTTTTTAAATATTATGAGATGCTGATCGAGAAGAATAAGGTGATGAACCTCACGGCGATCACAGAGCTTTCTGATGTGATCACGAAGCATTTTGTGGACAGCCTTCTGCTTGTTCTGGCTGCGCCGGAGCTTGGGTTAAAGCTTGACGGATCCGCAGAATACAGCTGTATCGATGTGGGCACGGGTGCAGGATTTCCGGGAATTCCGTTAAAGATTGCGTTTCCGGGACTGAAGGTCACACTGCTTGATTCTTTAAATAAGAGAGTGGGATTCTTAAATGAGGTGATAGAGGCACTGGGACTTACGGATGTTACGGCTGTCCATGGACGTGCCGAGGACTACGGACGCGATGCGAAATACCGGGAACAGTACGACATCTGCGTATCTAGGGCGGTGGCAAATATGTCTACCCTTTCCGAGTACTGTATCCCGTTTGTGAAAAAGGGTGGATATTTTATCCCGTATAAATCCGGAAAAGCTGACGAGGAGATTGCCCAGGCGAGATCTGCTGTGAAGCAGCTTGGCGGAGAGATGAAGGATATTATCGTAAAGGTTCTTCCGGAGACGGACGTGGAACGCACCTTTGTTCCGGTAAAGAAGATGGCGATCACAGCGAAGAAATATCCGAGAAAAGCGGGACTTCCGGGGAAGGAACCGTTAAAGTAAAAAAAGTAAAATTTAAAGAAAAATTGAGAACTTCATTATCTTTATAAATTAGGATAATGGGGTTCTTTTTTTTGCCATGAAGGAGATAAAAATGCCACGATGTTTCACGTGAAACATTTGCGATGGAACATCGGTAGATTGATAACAGAGCAGAAATAGATAAGCTGTTGGAGAGCAATTGAAATAAATCAGGCGTCGCTGCCAGAAGAGAAGCAACGGCGCCTTTTTGTAGTTAATAGGAATGTTTCACGTGAAACATTGAAATATGGTTGTGTGAAACTAATTGAAGAACATCTGCACGGTTGCGCTGACTTCCTCTGGGTTTTCGAGCTGAGGAAGATGCCTGGTGTTGGCAATGGTGCTGGACTCGATTGCAGGGTTGCATTTAGTGTATTCTTTGATCGTCAGGTCGATGTCCGGTTCGGCTTCACCGCCGAGAATGTAGATGCTGTTGTCAATCTTTTCCAGAGTCTTTGTAATATTACATTTTGTGTAGTTACACTGGACGCTGGCGTAGACAGATTTCGGGGAGTCGCCAAGGTGGGCAGACTCGTGGTATTTGTCGATGTTATGCGGATTCACATCGTACGGGTTATAGAAGTAACTCTCGGAGAAGGTCTTGGAGATTATACTTCTCGCGGATGCAAAATTGTAGAGAAGTGTTCCGATGATCGGGAGATCAAGGATAAACTTATAACATTTTGCGGATTTTCCCGGAATATGACTGCAGGAGAGGAGAGAATCCGGGTTGATGAACATCATCTGCTCAAAGAGATCCGGATTGTATCCACAGGCCATTGTCACGATCGGAGCGGACGCACCGGTGGCGACAATATTTGTGCGGCGGCCGATCTCGGATTTTACGAAATCATTTAACAGCTGCACATAGAGAAAATTCGTGTAAGTAAGGTTTGGCTTTTCAGAACGGCCACAGCCTAAAAGGTCGATGGTGTAAACCGTGTAGTATTCTTTTAAAAGCGGAATCAGGGAATCCCACTCGCAGCTGCTGGACGCATGTGTCAGGTCGTGAACGAGAAGAAGCGGCTTTCCGGTTCCTGTTTTTGTATAGTAGATATTGCCGAGTCTCCAACGATAGCAACGTGGTTCCGGCTGGGTGAGAAGATTTCTTGCAACGGCAGACATTTTGATGTATTTATTGATCAGCGCAGTTCCGACAGCCGCGCCGGCAGACAGGAGAACGGCAGTGATGATTTTGTTTTTTGCTTTCATAAATTCACCTCGAAATTAGATGATAGGGTATAGAAATATAGTGGGAATACTGTGAGAGAAGAGAAGTAGTTTTATCACTTTTCTCTAAGGTAAACCCTGATTATATTATAATATAATTGATAGAGAGATACAACAGGCGAAAGTGTGAAATGTTTCTGAAGAATATGCGTTACCGTTTGCGAAAGGCGAATAGCGATAAATATGAATGTTTCACGTGAAACATTTGCGGGGAGCAAAACAGAACACATAGAAAGGAAAAAGAAAGGCCAGAAGAAAGACCAAAAGAAACGCTAAAGGAAGACCAAAAGAAGAACCAAAAGAAGGACCAAAAAGAAACGCCAAAAGAAAAGACCAAATAAAGGGAAAAGGGTATAGTGAAAAGATAACGATAAAAATCATAATGTTTCACGTGAAACATCAATGAACCACAAGAAGAAAAATCGAGAAGAGAGTATAGTGTTTCACGGGAAACACTTGCCACATGGAACTCGGAAAATATGGCTTATAGGATTTACAAAAATGTTTCACGTGAAACATTTTTAATTTTATAGGGTAAATCAATAGGAAAATAGGAAAAATTGTGTTATACTAAGTTT